>Ga0131853_10006729_pt1 | contig 20762 bp, 34 predicted proteins | sample TergutLab28metaG_FD_92764 | JGI IMG/M metagenome (GOLD analysis project Ga0131853, IMG submission 92764) | Labiotermes labralis P1 segment gut microbial communities from Petit-Saut dam, French Guiana - Lab288 P1 (version 2) (version 2) | ecosystem: Host-associated > Arthropoda: Insects >...
AAGCAGGCGACGGAGGAGGAGTAAAGCCGCCGACAAACGCGCCGCCCTCCAAAGCGAAACTAAACTGATATTCTACCGGAGGCAGAGTGCTGCCTTCACCGCCAAATGCGCGGATTGCGCTAATCACGGTATGTGCGACTTGGTTGTGTATATTGCGATTAGTAATACCAAGGCGAATATAACGCGCGGTTATGGGAGCATCAAAACTCAAAATAACTGCAGAAGCAGAAGCCTGATTATTTACTTGCCACGGAACAACATTATTCGACACGTCAATACTCGAAGTATGCGGTTGAGCCAAGCCCTGAGTTCTCGAAGGAGTTCTTTCTGTCCAACCTGTCATAGCAAAGTCCGCGTTAATGTCTGTTTGTGAAACATTTGCAGGAAAGGTGTTCGGAATTCTTTGACCGTTGGGAAATGTATTACCGCTCTCTGCGTGTGTAAACATACGCACGCTATGTATATTTGACCACCCTGCTCTAAAACCACGGTCAATCTCAATTGAAGAAACTGTTTGCACACTGCCCAAATCTATATCTACAAACGCCTCGCCTACCCCGGTGCTGCCACTGCCGCCGCCGTAGTTTGAGTGCCATATATTTCGCCAATTACCGTCCGTTAAATGATTTGCTCTAAATATATCGTCGCCTTGTGTTGACCACGTGTTTACACGAGTGCGGGTAATGTTAAGCCGATTGCGGGCGGGCTCCGTAATGCCGCCGGGAATTGCAACCACGTTAAAGTCCCTCCAAACAGGCGCCGCCTGAAAAAGCGCAACGCTTCCCGCAGGAACTCTTAAGGTAATGTTTTGACGATTTGCAACTTGAAAAAACACGCTGTCGTTAATCGGTTGCGGAATTGCCGCAAAATTTGTTATTTCTCTGAGAGCGTGATTACGTATAAAAGCAAAGCGACCTATTTGTGTAGCCGTGCTTGGAATACTTACCGTCTCCAATTCAAAACATCCCGCAAATGTAGCGTCAAGCACGCGAGTTTGACCAACGGGAATATATCCGTGCTTTAATGTCTCATCGCCCGTAAAATGCACATACCCAAGACGATGCGCCATAGACCTGATTATAGAGGCGGCACAAGTCATACAAAATGTTGGCGTTCTGTTGTCTGAACCACGCATAACACACGGATGGGATTGACCGTCGGCAAGAGCAGGATCTCCCGATCCCGGAGCAGGTATTCTCCAATTCAAAATCTCGGCTCCGGTGGCGGGGTTAGTGGAGGGCTCCATTGCAAAAATACCGCCTCTTACAATAACATCTTTGCTTCTGTTTGAAATCCCATTCCAAACTCGCCACCTATTGGTGCTCGAATTGCTATTTCTACTCGCATTAAAGCTCTCACGAAATGGGACAGGATGAGGATTTCGCTCGTCAAGCAGTCCTACCAAACTATGTCCTATTTCGTGTATCATAACCGACAGAGCGTTGTAAGCAGTATGAAAATTAAGCGACCGACCCACAGATAAAATTTGCCCATAACCGGGAACAGTTATCGCTCCAAAACCTGCCGTCATTCCGAATAAGTACATCATAACTTGGTCGGTAGCCGGCGCGTGTTGATTAAGTACTTCCGTTACTCTCTCGGGATGAGGAGGTTGCCAGTTTGCCGCGCCTGCCGTCAGGTATCCGAAAAAACCTGTACTGTTATTTGCGGAAACTGTCTGTACCGCGTGTATTGTAATACGGTCTCTGAAAACGCTGAACGGATAGTGATTTAGAAGATAGTCGCTTGTTTCTTGCGCCATATTTAAAAAATTTGTCTGTCCGGCGCCCGCCGTAAATCCGTCGCCCATAATTACGAATACAAAGTTCTCCGTATCGGGACGACCTCCGCCACGGTGTAATGTAGAAAACGTATGCGTGCCTACTGCCTGCGCATACAAAGATATTGCAAAAACTGCCAAAAGCAGAATTGCTTTTACAGATAAAGACGAGCAAATTCGTCTTATGTGTGTGTGTGTGTGTATTTTATAGATATTCATAATAGTCCTCCTTAAATTTAAGCGGTGCACGCTTTCCGCTTATAAATATAATACAAAATTCGCGTTTTCGCTTGGTTTTGTTAAGCGAGTAAGTCATAAATTACTTAAGCGAGGCGCATATTGTCCCTTTATTTGTCCCTATCTGCTCCAAAACTTTATATATGCGCCATTATGCGCCATTATGGGACATTATGGGACATTATGGGACATTATGGGACATTAACGTATAGGTTGCGCCTTTTTTTGTTCCGGTCTGCTCTAAAACTTTTATTTCTACTAAATTATGTAAATCTCTTGTTGCTGTTCGCTTTATGGCTCCTGTCAATTCTTGACAAATTGCGTTAGTAATACTTCCGTTTTCCCTGACATAATCGAGAATTTTTTGTTGTCGAGGTAAAAGATTTGTTGTAATTGCAGGCGCGTCAATACCTTTATCTGCAAGCCGCAAAGGATTACGGTTAATCGACACCTCTAATCCGCACTCTCTTTCTTTGAATGCGGGCTCGTCTAATCCGTTGTTTACGCATTCTTCTACAATTATGTTTGTTCCTCTTCCCCAAGATTCAATATGTCCGGCTCTAAAAAAAATGTCGGCAATGAGTGGATTTCGTTTGTGAGAATCGTGGTCTTTTTTCAGGTCTTCAATTTGTATTTCGTTGAGTTCTCCACTATTCCAGACAGAAATGCGAGATTCGAAAATTCTAACGGAGATAGACGAATGCCTTGTATAATCTCTGTGAACAATGGCGTTCAAAATAATTTCTCGCAATGCTCTTTCCGGTATTTCCAACGTTTCGACTCGAAGTACGCCGTCATAACTAACCGGAGCCCACAAATACTTTCCTTTCAGCAAATCCATTGCTTGTTCAAACACCTTGAATGCATTACCTTTTATAAGGTCGTGAATGATAACATCGGTAGAATCGCTCCCTCTAAAACGTCCCATCTTAATAGTAGCGGAAATGAAAAAGCGATTCGGCTCCTTTCCGAACAAAAGAACGGCAGCTCTTGTCAATAATCCGTCGCAGTTAATTAAATTCAGATTTCTAAATAATTTTTCAATGTTTTTACTATCTACTTTTTCAGGCAAACGACCTTTAGCAATAGCCAAATCGACAAAGCGCTCTACTGTCTCCGAATCAATGTCGTCTATTGTAGCACTGCTAATTGCAGTTTCGTCCCAACACAAGTTGTTTATAACCAATAACAGTCGTTGCAATTCTGCACCTTTTAATTCTTGTGTGGTGCTTCCGACTCTATGGTAAAATACTCCGTTATACGAATGAAGCGGTTTTTGCGGAACAGTGATTTTTATTATCTCTTTTCCTTGGTATTGTTCCGGTTCAACGCTTGTGGTCAGCAACAACGTGCTCAGTATTTTATTGGGTAAACTTTCCAACAGATATTTGATTCTTTCTAATTTAACGGCGTTGCCGTTGTCGTCCACACCGACATAAAACACTCCACCGTCTGTATTTGAAAAAGCACAAATTGTTTTCAGGTACTCGTCTTGCCAAGATTCTTTAAGTTCTACAGTTTGAGTTTCTCGCAAAAGCGCGGCATTCTTTTTCATTGCTCACTCTTTTTTTATTAGATAGGCGGGTATTTCTACCCGCCTATTCTTTATTTTTCCGCTTTTGCGGGTTCTTTTTTACTCTCTCTGTCCACAAACTCGATTATTGCCATTTCGGCGTTGTCGCTTCTGCGGGGACCTACTTTGAGAACTCTTGTGTAGCCGCCGCTTCTGTCGTTATACTGGACGGCGAGGTCGTTTACGAGTTTCATTACAATATCTTTGTCCTTTATTGAACGCGATATTAAACGAATTCCGTGCAAATCGCCTCTTTTGCCGTAAGTAATCAAGCGCTCAACCACACCTCTCAACTCCATTGCTTTGGGCCAAGTAGTTGTAATTCTTTCGTGCTCAACGAGCGACAAAGCCATATTGGTAAACATTGCTTTACGGTGGCTTGCCGTTCTGTTAAGTTTTCTTCCCGATTTCAAGTGTCGCATTTTTTCTTCCTTTTCTTATTCGTTGCCCATAATCTTATCAACGTCCATTCCGAACGTCAACGCGTGATTAGCAAGCACTTTGTTTACTTCTATAAGCGATTTCCGTCCGAAATTCTTGAATTTCAGCACTTCCGCTTCTTGGTATCTCACAAGATCGGCAAGGTTCTGAATATTCGCGCCCTTCATAGAGTTTTGCGCACGAACAGAAAGTTCAAAATCGTCTATTCTCTGACGAAGCAACTGACGAAGACGTGCGGTTTTATCGTCGATAATATCCTCTTCAAGCGACTCAAACTGCGCTTTTACGTTGATAATCTGGTCGAGGTGGTCAAAAAGAATTTTCGCCGCGTAGCTCAACGCCTCTTCAGGCGAAAGCGAGCCGTCCGTCCAAATATCAAATACAAGTTTGTCGAGTTCCGCTCTCGAAGCAACGCGAGTATGCTCTACCGAATAATTAACTTTTTTTACCGGTGAAAAAATCGAATCCACAGGGATAACGCCTATGTCCGCATTTTCGGGCTTGTTAAATTCCGACGAACGATAACCTGTGCCGTCGCCTACGTAAAGCGTAATTTTCGATTCCGCTTCTTCGTTAATCGTCGCGATTTCCAAATCGGGGTTTAATATAACCACGTTTGGGTTCGAGTCGATGTCCGACGCTTTTACCACGCCTTTACCTTTAAGGTTAAGCGTAAGAATCTGCGGCTCGTCGGGAATCAATTTTACTCTCAACTTTTTAAGGTTAAGAACGATGTCCGTAACGTCTTCGCTCACGCCTTTCAGAGATGTGTACTCGTGCAACGCGCCGTCGATTTTAACTGCGGTTACAGCCGCTCCCTGCAAAGACGACAACATTACTCTGCGCAAACTATTGCCGAGCGTATCGCCCCAGCCGCGCTCAAGCGGCGCCACTATTATTCTGCTGTAGTTAGGCACATTGTCGGGATTTTCGACCTGAACGCCCTTGGGCATCAAAAGTGCTTTCCATTTCATTACTATGTTCTCCCTATTTTACGTTTCAACTTATACACGGCGTTTTTTCGGAGGACGGCAACCGTTGTGCGGAACTGCCGTAAAATCCTTAATCGCCGATACTTTAAGCCCGGCGGCAGCGACCGCGCGAACTGCGCCTTCGCGACCGTTTCCTGCACCGCAAATATGCACTTCCACTTTGCGCATTCCTGCGTCAAAAGCGGTTTTTGCTACTGCTTCCGCTGTCTGTTGCGCTGCAAACGGAGTGCTTTTTCTTGAGCCCTTATAACCGTTTTTTCCCGGAGTTCCCCAGCAAATAACGTCGCCGTTTATGTTAGTAATGTTCACAATGGTATTGTTGAACGTCGAACGAACGTGAACGATACCATCTAACGGCGCTTTAATCTTTTTGGTTGCGTTAGCCGCATTTTTTTTCATACTAACTCCTTATTTCTTCTTGTTCGGAACTGTTTTCTTCTTGCCTTTACGAGTCCGAGCATTGGTTTTTGTTTTCTGTCCGCGGCAGGGAAGACCTTTTTTATGTCTTTCTCCGCGATAACAGCCAATGTCCATCAGGCGCTTAACATTCATACGCACCTGTGTTCTGAGGTTGCCCTCAATTACATACTCTTCATCAATAACCGCACGAATTTTATCGAGGTCTGCCTCAGACACATCTTTAATCCGAACACTCCTGTCGACACCGGTCTTATCCAAAATTTTCTGCGCGGAGGGACGACCAATTCCCAAAATATAAGTCAATGCTATTTCCGCGCGTTTGTTATCAGGTATATCTACACCAGCTACACGAGCCATCAACAAACTCCTTTTTTATTTTTCACTCAATTATCCCTGACGCTGCTTATGGCGTTGGTCCTTACTACAAATGATTCGAACAATTCCTTTTCTCCTCACGACCTTACACCCTGCACAAATCTTCTTTACTGACGCTTGTACTTTCAAGGTATGCTCCTTTTCTATTTTTTACCAAATTTTTTTCTAGCGCCGCCGCTGTTCCCACCGGGATTAGGATTATTAGGATTCTCTTCCTTTTCCCGATAAACAATCCTTCCTCTCGACAAATCGTAAGGGGAAAGTTCCACAAGTACCTTGTCGCCCGGAATGATTTTCACGTAGTGCATTCTCATTTTTCCCGAAATGTGAGCGTCCAAAATGTGCCCGTTATTTTCGAGTTGCACTTTGAAAACCGCATTGGGCAACGCCTCCAACACTTTTCCCTTAACCTGTATCAAGTCCTGCTTTGCCATATATTAGCTTATTCTTCCTCTAAGATGACCTTTTTTCATAAAGCCGCTGTAATTGTGGCTCTGCAATTTTGCCTCGATACGCTGTAATGTATCGAGCGCAACGCCGACCACAATCAAAACGCTTGTACCCCCGAAGAAGAAACCAACGTTAAGGCGCGCCATCATCACGAACGGAGCGACTGATATAAACGCCAAGAATATCGCACCCGGAAGGGTTATGCAGTTAAGCACTTTTTCGATATAATCGGCTGTTTCTTTACCCGGACGAACGCCCGGAATAAATCCGCCCGACTTTTTCAAATTCTCGGAAATATCCGTAGGATTGAAAATAATAGCCGTGTAGAAATACGTAAAGAATATAATCAGAAGCGCAAACACTGCGGCGTAAGTAAATCCGCCCGGTATAAACGCCCGCTCTATGCTTCTTGCCATTTCGCTGTCCTGCATTATCCCCGTCAAAATCGATGGGAGCATCATAAGCGACGAAGCAAAAATTATCGGAATAACGCCCGCGCTGTTTATTTTCAACGGCAAAACAGTATTCTGCCCCTGAACAGCTCTTGCGCCAATCGTCTTTTTCGGCGTTTGTATAGGAATTTTGCGCACCGCTTGATAAATGGCGACGATAAACGCTGTCATTCCGAGAACAACCGCAAGTATCAACGCCGCGTCAAATGGTGTGCGAGAACCGCCCGCAATGAAATGGTACTCATTGATAAGCGCTCCCGGAAGTTCCGCAACGATACCGAAAAGTATCAGAAGCGATATTCCGTTTCCTATTCCTTTGGCGGTAATCTGCTCGCCGAGCCACATCACAAGGATACAACCCGTCGTCAAACTTATTACGGTAATAACCATAAACTGCCAGGGAGCCAAGAAACCGAGCACAACGCCGCCCGCGTCGGTTTGAATGCTGCGTAAAAAAATCGCAACGCTAACTGCTTGGAATGCCGCGAGCACCAAAGTGCTGTAGCGGGTCAGCTGCGTGATTTTTTTGCGTCCTTCCTGTCCTTCTTTCTGAAGTTTGTGCAACGACGGAACAACGCTTCCCAACATTTGTATTATGATGGACGCACTGATGTAGGGCATCACACCAAGTGAAAATACGGACGCTCTCGTGAATGCACCACCTGTAAACATATCAAGCATACCGAACAAGTTGTTAGGCGACCCGAAAAACTCCTTCAAGAGAAGCGGATTAACACCCGGCGTTGGAATTTGCGCTCCCAAACGAAACACAACTATGATGAAAAGCGTAAAGATAAATCTTTTACGAATTTCCGGCACTTTGAACATATTTCTAAGTGTTTCAAGCACGGGCAGTTTCCTCCGTTTTCACCTTTTTTACTATCAATTCTACTTTTCCTTTTGCTTTCGCAATTTTCTCTTCCGCGGCTTTAGAAATAGCGTCCGCCTTAATCGTTACCGATTTTTTGATGTCGCCGTTTCCAAGCACCTTTACCATATCTTTTTCGTTGTAAACTTTTCCTGCCGCAAACAAATACTTAACGTCAACGATGTCGCCGTCTTTGGCTATTTCGTTAATGTCCGAAACGTTTACAACCTGATAAACTTTCTTAAAGATGTTTGTAAAGCCGCGTTTTGGCAAGCGACGGATAAGAGGAAGCTGACCGCCTTCAAAGTAATCCTTTTCGGAATAACCGCTTCTCGCTTTTGCGCCGTTGTTTCCGCGACCCGAGGTGCAACCCCAGCCGCTTCCGCTTCCGCGACCGACTCGGTGTTTTTTTCCCGTTGCGCCGCGATTGGGCTTCAATTCATTCATTTTCAACATATTTTATCCCTTCACCTCTTCAACTTTTACAAGATGAACTACCTTTTTCACCATTCCGCGAATTTCGGGCTTGTCGTCGTGAATGACGCTACCGTTAAGACGCTTAATTCCCAAGGTCTTGATAGTACGCTTCTGCGACTCTTCTCTGCCGATTGCCGAGCGAACTTGTGTAATTTTCAATTTTGCCATTATCAACACCCCTTACTTCGACCGAACTTGTTTAATATCTTCAATCGTACGCAACGCTTTGAGACCTTCCAAAGTCGCTTTTGCGGAATTGTGAGCGTTTCTGGAGCCTATACATTTCGTAAGAATATCCTTAACGCCTGCAAGTTCCAAAACAATTCTTGCCGCTCCGCCCGCGATAACTCCCGCTCCGGGCGCCGCAGGTTTCATAAACATCTGACCCGCGCCGAATTTCCCGATTACTTCGTGAGGGATAGTTCCGTTCACGAGTTTTACCTTGAAAAGGTTTTTCTTCGCGTTTTCTTTAGCTTTGCGAATTGCTTCTTGTTGCTCGTTCGCTTTTCCTACGCCAAGACCGATAGTTCCGTTTTCATCGCCGATTGCTACAAGCGCGCTCAATGAAAATCTGCGACCGCCCTTTACAACTTTGGCAACGCGATTAACAACAACCAAGCTGTCTTTGAGTTCGCCGTCTTCCGCGTTTTTCATATTTTCGTTAGACAAATTTATCTCCTTAGATTAAAATTCGAGTCCGCCCTCGCGTGCGGCGTCTGCGAAACTGTTAATTCTTGCACCTTTGTAAAGATAGCCGTTTCTGTCGAAAACAACCGCCTTAATTCCCTTTGCCAACGCCTTAGAAGCCAAATTTTTTCCAACTTCTATGGAAATCTCGACTTTCTTTTTTCCTTTAGCTACAAAACCTTTTTCATAACTGCTCGCAGCGCATAAGGTCGTTCCTGTCGCATCGTCTATGATTTGCGCAAAGAAATTGGTATTGCTTCTGAAAACGCTCAAACGAGGTCTTGCGGCAGTTCCCGATACTTTCTTTCTTACGTGAAACGCTCTTCTGTTGCGAATTTCTATTCTACTTGCTTTAGGCATCTCTTTTTACCCCTTACTTTTTACCGCTTTTTTTGCCTTCTTTACGAACGATAACCTCGTTATCGTAGCGTATTCCCTTACCTTTGTAAGGTTCCGGCTTGCGAATACTTCTTATTTCCGCAGCGACCTGTCCGACGATTTGCTTGTCGATGCCGCTGATGGTTACTTTGTTCTGCCCTTCTATACCGAAAGTTATGCCTTTGGGCGCAATATAACGAACCGCGTGCGAATATCCCGCGCTTATCGTCATTTTGTCCGTTCCGTCAACGGCAAATCTAAATCCTGTCCCCTCGATAATAAGACCTTTTGTGTATCCCGCGGATACGCCTACAATCATATTATTTATAAGAACTCTCAAAAGACCCCATTTAGCCCAATGTTCTTCGCCTTCGTTTTCGGGTTTAACAATAACGTTTTTACCCTCTACCGCTACCGAATATCCTTCAAACATTTCCCTTGTCAAAGTTCCTTTGGGACCTTTAACGGTAATGGTATTGCCGTTCAAAGTAATTTCTACTTTTTCTGGAATTTCTACAGGTTTTTTTCCTACTCTTGACACTTTTTTCTCCTTCTTAGAAATTACCAAACTTTACCAATTAACTCACCGCCAACGCCTTGTTTTCGGCACTGGAAATCAGTCATTATACCGTGGGAAGTGGAAACAATACAAGTTCCCATACCGTTCAACACCTTCGGGACTTCCGTCGCCGGAGCATAAACGCGGCGGCTCGGCTTGCTGATACGCTGAATATCCTGTATCGCCGAATCTTTGCCGTCGTATTTCAAGATGACTTTAATCTCACCTTGCAATCCGTCGTCAACAAAAGCGTATTTTGTTATGTACCCGTTCTCAAACAAGAGTTTGATTATGCTCTTCTTTATATTCGACGCAGGTATCGAAACTATTTTCTTTTTAGCCCGAACGCTGTTGCGAATTATCGTAAACATATCCGCAATCGGATCAGTAATCATAATTGCTCTCCTTACTTTCTCTTACCAACTTGACTTTACTACGCCGGGCAACATTCCCTGACTCGCCAAATCCCTAAAACAAATACGACAAATACCGAACTGTCTTATGAAGCCGCGAGGACGACCGCATTTGCTGCATCTATTATACTTACGAACACCGAATTTCGGCGTTAATTTTTGCTTCTCAACCATTGATTTTTTTGCCATGGTCTCTCCTCTTACTTCCTAAACGGCATTCCGAATTTTTCCAACAACGCTCTTGCGGAATCGTTATCTCCTGCATTCGTGCATATTGATATTTGAAGTCCCAAAATATTTGCAATTTTGTCTCTGTCAACTTCCATAAATACAATATTCTCCTGAATACCGAAACTGTAATTCCCTCTACCATCAAACGCCTTGCGTGGAATTCCTCTGAAGTCTTTCACTCTGGGAAGAGTAACGGAAATCAATCTTTCCAAGAATTCATACATCCGCTTTCCGCGAAGCGTAACCATACATCCGATAGGCAAACCTTCTCTGAGTTTGAAGTTCGATATTGCCTTTTTCGCCTTTGTTATGACCGGTTTTTGTCCTGTAATTACAGAAAGCGTGTAAACCGCGTCTTCGATATAGCGCTTATTGCCTACCGCCTCGCCAACGCCCATATTGAGAACAACTTTCTCAATTTTGGGAATTGACATAACGTTTTCGAGCTTCAATTCCTCTTTGAGCGCGGGAAGCATCTTCTCCAAATACTTCTTCTGAAGCGCGGGCATAGTTGCTGTTGTTTTAGTACTCAATCTAACTGCTCCTTGGATTTCTTTGATACTCTCACCTTTTTACCGTCCGCCAAAACTGAAACTCCAATTCGCGTCGGTTTATTCACCTTCTTATCTACAATCATAACGTTAGAGATATGAATGTAAGCCTCTTTTTCAACAATTCCCGCTTGGACATTACGACGAGCGTCCGCCTTGTTGTGGCGTTTAATAATTTTTACGCCTTCCACAAGAATTTTACCGTCTTTGGGCTTAACAGCAAGCACTTTGCCTTGTTTACCCTTGTCGTCTCCGGAAATTACCATAACCAAATCATCTTTTCTGACTCTATACGACATATTTTTCTCCTTAAAGCACTTCCGGTGCGAGTGATACGATACGCATATAGCCTTTTTCACGAAGCTCGCGCGCCACAGGTCCGAAAATTCTGGAGCCTCTCGGTTCGCCCGCTTCGTTTACTATCACCGCCGCATTGTCGCTGAATCTGATAAAAGAGCCGTCCTTACGTCCGTATTCTTTTGCCGTGCGAACAATAATCGCTTTTTGCACCGACCCCTTTTTAACGTTAGAGCCGGGGACTGCCTCCTGAACCGCCACGACTATAATGTCGCCCAAAGAAGCAAACTGCCTGTGCGAACCGCCGAGTACTTTAATGCACTTTACGATTTTTGCGCCGGAGTTGTCCGCTACTTTGAGTTTTGTTTCCATCTGTATCATTTATACATACTCCTCGGTTTACTTCGCTTTTTCAACGATTTCAACAAGCCGCCATCTCTTTGTTTTAGAAAGAGGACGCGTTTCCATTATACGAACTGTATCCCCGATATTCGCTTCGTTTGTTTCGTCGTGCGCTCTGTATTTTTTGCTCAAACGAATCATCTTGTCATATTTGGGATGCAACACCTGACGTTGAACCGACACCGTTATTGTCTTATCGCCCTTATCGCTTACGACAATGCCTGTTCTCGCCTTTCTATTGTTTCTGTCTTCTGCTGCTACTACCATAATTACGCAACGCCTTTCTCTGTCAGAATTGTTTTAGCCCGAGCAATATCTCTGCGGGTGGTTCTTAATTTCGACGGATTTTCCAATTGTCCCGAGACCTTTTGGAAGCGAAGTTTAAGATAAAGCGCCTCAAGCTCGTCGATTTTGTTAGCCAATGCCGCTTTGTCCAATTCTCTAAGTTCTTTAGATTTCATAATCCGACCTTACCTTTCTGCCAACTCGTGGACAATGTATCTTGCCTTAATAGGAAGTTTGTTCATTGCCAAACGTATCGCCGCTTCTTGCGCAACTTTGTCGGGAGCGCCCGCCATTTCAAAAAGAATGGTGCCCGGACGAACTACCGCCGCCCAGAATTCGGGGCTTCCTTTACCTTTACCCATACGGGTTTCGGCAGGTTTCTTCGTAATCGCCTTGTTCGGGAAAATACGTATCCAAACCTTCGCGCCTCTCTTAATTTTACGAGTCATTGCAACCCGAGCCGCCTCAATTTGGCGGGCGGATATACGACCCGGTTCAAGCGCTTGAATTCCGCAATCGCCGAAAGCCAATTCCGCGCCTCTGCACGCCTTGCCTTTCATTCTGCCTTTTTGCGGTTTTCTCCACTTAATTTTCTTTGGGGAAAGCATTTATCTTTTTCCTTTCAATTTATTTCGCTTCTTCAAGTGAACGTTCATCTTTCAAAGACAATTTTTCGCCCTTGCAAATCCACACTTTTACGCCGATACAACCGTAAGTCGTATGAGCCGTGGAAGTTGCATAATCGATGTCCGCTCTGAGAGTGTGCAAAGGTGTACGACCTTCTTTAAACTCTTCTTTTCTCGCGATTTCCGCACCGTTAAGACGACCGCCGACCTTGACTTTTATGCCTTCCGTATCCATACGCATCGCTGTCTGAATTGCCTTTTTAACCGCTCTCTTGTATGCGACTCTGCCCTCGATTTGAGTGGCGATATTGTCTGCGACAAGCTGCGCGTCAACTTCGGGTTTTTTCACTTCTTTTACGGAAACTTCAATGTCTTTTTTGGTAAGATACTTAAGTTCGTTCTTTACCTTTTCGACTTCTTCGCCTTTTTTTCCGATAACAACGCCGGGTCTTGACGCGTTAAGTTCAACAAGAACTTTGTTCGCTTTTCTTGCGATATAAACCGAAGAAAGTCCCGCTTTTTTAAGACGCTCTCTCAGATATTTGCGAATTGTCAAATCCTCTTTCACGTATTCCGCAACGTCTCTGTCGCTATACCAGTTGGAAAAACTTCTTCTGGTAATTCCAAGTCTTAAACCTATAGGATTAACTTTTTGTCCCAATTTTTCCTCCTGCTTACTTAGCGGCGTCGCTTGACACGGTTACGGTTATATGACACATACGTTTAAGAATTCTTCCCGCGCGACCTTGCGCTTTGGGCTGAAATCTTTTGAGCGTTGTTCCTTCATCTACAAAAATCGTCTTTACAACAATGTCCTTCAAATCAATATTGATGTCGGAGTTTTTGTTTTCAAGATTAGCTACCGCCGACCTTATGAGTTTTTCAACGTCGCGAGCAATATGCTTGCTAATTGAATACTGCAAAAGAGCCAAAGCGTCGCCGACTTTTTTTCCTCTTACCTCGTTTACGACAAGACGCGCCTTACGGGCAGACGAGCGAAGATGTTTCACTTTTGCGCTTGCCTGCGGAATGCTTTTTACTTCTTTTTTTTCTGCTACCATAATCTTTCGCCTCTTACTTCGATGACGCTTTTTTGTCTCCCGCGTGTCCTCTAAAGATACGCGTCGGAGCAAATTCGCCGAGTTTATGTCCTACCATATTTTCCGATACATAAACCGGAACAAATTTATTTCCGTTATGAACAGAAAAATTATGACCAACAAAATCCGGAATGATTATCGAGCGGCGAGACCACGTCTTAACCACGGTTTTCTTCCCGGCAGTATTCAAATCCTCGACCTTCTTATAGAGATGTTTATCTACAAAAGGTCCTTTTTTAATAGAACGAGCCATAAATTAATTCACCTCTATTTCTTTCTTCTGCTGACTATATATTTATCGGATTCGGACTTGCCCTTGCGCGTCTTAAGACCTTTAGCCTTCTGACCCCAAGGCGAACGCGGTTGTCCACCCGACGCTTTACCTTCACCACCGCCCATCGGGTGATCCACGGGGTTCATCGACACGCCTCTGTTGTGCGGACGACGACCTTTGTGGCGCATTCTACCCGCCGAGCCGATTACTACATTCTGATGCTCAATGTTGCTCATTTGTCCGATGGTTGCAAAAACGCCTTCGGGGAATTTTCTGATTTCCGAAGAGGGTAATTTCACCTGAACATACTTGCCGTCTTTAGCAATAATTTTTGCAAAAGAGCCTGCGCTTTTTGCTATCTGACCACCCTTGCCGATTTTCATTTCAAGGTTGCAAACGTCGTAGCCGAGAGGAATATTTCTGAGCAAAATACGGTTGCCTTCAGTAGGCTCCGCGTTTTCGCTTGTAATAATCTTCTGACCTACCGCCATATTTGCAGTCGCCAACACATAACGTCTTTCTCCGTCCGCATACTTAACCAACGCAATGTTAGCTGTTCTGTTCGGATCGTATTCAATCGTTTCTACCACTCCCGGAATATCGAATTTGTTCTGCTTAAAATCGACCAATCGATATTTCCTTTTATGACCGCCGCCACGAAAACGGCTTGTTGTCCGTCCCTCGTTATTTCGCCCCCCTGTGCTGCTTTTGCTGACAAGCAGAGGTTTGTACGGCTTATCGGTCGTCACCTGTTCGTTTACAAGAACACTCTTGTATCTGAGCGTAGGTGTGGTAGGTTTAAAAGTTTTAATTGCCATCTCTATTTTACCTTCCCGTACATCTGACCATTAAATTTGTATTATTAAATCTCATTGAAAAGATCCAACTCTTTACCGTTTTCAATCTTTACAATCGCTTTTTTCCAATCGGGACGTTTTCCCGAAAATCTTCCGACGCGTTTCGGTTTGCCATCGTAATTCATCGTATTTACAGACAATACCTTCACTTTTTTCGCCTTGAAAATTTCTTCCACCGCGTCTTTGATTTCGCATTTGGTCGCGTCAACCGCAACTTTGAAGGCAAATTTGCCTTGCGCCATCAATTCGCTTGTAGTTTCCGTAATCAAGGGCTCTCTGATTATTGAATGATAGATGCTCATAGTACCGTCTCTCCTATTTTGCCGATAATCGCCTCGTCCGCAAATATAATATTTGTCGCACGAACAACGTCATAAGCACAAATATCGCTTACCGCCTTAACGTCAACATCTTTGAGGTTGCGGCTCGACAAATAAACGTTTCTATCGTCGCCCGATACCACAAAAAGCGTTTTTCCGATGTAATTTTTGTTGTTGTAAACTCCGATTTTGCTCAAAAGTTCCGCAACGGTTTTCGTTTTCGGCTGCTCAAACGCAAGTCCTGTGATTACCGCGATTTTTTCCTCGGTTGCACGAGTCGAATATGCGCACAAAAGCGCTTTTCTTCTCATTTTGCGAGTAATTCCCTGCCTGTAATCTCTGGGTTGAGTTCCGTGCGCTTTTCCGCCTCTCGACCAAACGGGAGAAGTATTTGAACCTGCGCGCGCGCGACCTGTACCTTTTTGTTTCCAAGGTTTCTTACCACCGCCGCTTACTTCCGCGCGGGTTTTTGTTTTGGCAGTTCCCTGTCTTTGGTTTGCCAAATATCCGACTATCACGGAATGCAAAAGAGCATTGTTCGGCTCTACTCCGAAAATGCTTTCAGGCAAATCAATAGAGCCTTTAGCCGTTCCGTTTGCCGCATAAAGTTTTGCTTTCATTATTCTTTGCCCCTTATGCCTTCACCAAATTTTTTTTGACAAACACAAGTCCGTTCGTTTTTCCCGGGATTGCACCCTTAACGAAAAGAACTCCCTTTTCTTCATCGATACCGACCAATTCACAACCGCGAATTGTCTTTTGCGCGTCGCCGTAATGCCCTGCCATTTTAAGTCCGGGGAATACTCTCGCAGGATAAGTTCCCGCTCCGAGCGATCCGCGCTCTCTGTAGCAAGTATTACCGTGCGTATGTCTTCCCAAATGGAATTTATAGCGTTTAACCGTTCCCGCAAATCCGCGACCTTTTGTTGTACCTGTAATATCAACAAAACGAACACCTTTGAAGTTTTCCACCCCGAGTTCCTGTCCCGATTCCACTTTTTCGCCTGCTTCAATCACAAATTCTTTGATGTGGCGAACGGGCTGACTGCCGTGTTTAAGCGCGTGGCAAACTTCGGCGTTGCTTTGACTGCCTTTGTATTTGCGCGCTTCCACGACTTTGCCGCTTTTGGATTTCGGATATTCGACAGCAACGGGTTTTCCGTCTTTGCCAATCGGAGTGCCGCGTCTTTCAACGACGTCAAAACCGATTTGCGCGGCTTCGTAGCCGTCTTTTTCGAGTGTTTTCAGTTGCAACACGACATTTTTGCCGATTTGCACAACACTCACCGGTATAATCACACCCGTTTCCGCATTGGAAATTCGGGTCATACCTATTTTTCTGCCTATTAAACCAAACATTTCTTGCTCAACTTCTCTTGTTAAATCAAACTTTGATTTCGGCAACAACTCCGGCAGGCAAATCCAATTTCATTAGCGCTTCTACCGTATGAGATGTTGATTCAACAATATCAATAAGACGTTTATGAACTCTTGTTTCGAACTGCTCGCGCGACTTTTTGTTCACGTGAGGAGAACGAAGCACAGTATAAACCGTTTTCTCCACAGGCAACGGGATAGGACCGAGCACTCTCGCGCCCGCTCCCGTTGCTATTCTTGCGATTTCCTTCGCCGAGCCGTCCAAGACGGCGTGGTCGAAAGATTTCAATCTAATTCTAATTTTTTCGCTCACTGCAAATCCACCTTATTAAGCAAGGATATCAGTTACAGCGCCCGCGCCAACAGTTCTTCCGCCTTCACGAATAGCGAAGCGAAGACCTTTTTCCATAGCAATCGAGTTAATCAACTTAACGGTAAACTGAGTGTTGTCGCCGGGCATAATCATTTCTACGCCTGCGGGCAACTCGATGTCTCCCGTAACGTCTGTAGTTCTAAAGTAGAACTGAGGACGGTATCCGTTGAAGAAGGGTTTATGACGTCCGCCTTCGTCTTTGCTCAACACGTAAACTTCAGCCTTGAAGCTTGTGTGCGGCTTAATAGAACCGGGTTTTGCCAATACCATTCCACGCTCGATTTTGTCTTTGTCAACGCCGCGAAGCAACAAACCAACGTTATCGCCCGCTTCACCCGAATCAAGAAGTTTTCTGAACATTTCAACGCCTGTGCAAACAGTTTTCTGAGTGTCGGTGATACCAACAATTTCCAACTCTTCGCTGACTTTAACCGTTCCGCGCTCGATACGACCCGTAGCAACAGTTCCGCGACCTGTGATTGAGAACACGTCTTCAACAGGCATAAGGAACGGCTTGTCTTTTTCACGAGGAGGCAGAGGAATATAAGTGTCAACCGCTTCCATGAGCTTTGAGATTGACTCGGAACCTTGCTCCGAAGTAGTTCCGCTTGTCGCGTCGCCCAATGCTTTATAAGCAGAGCCGCGAATAACAGGAGCGTTATCGCCGTCAAATTCATATTTGCTGAGCAACTCGCGAACTTCCATTTCAACAAGTTCAACAAGCTCTTCGTCGTCAACAAGGTCAATTTTGTTCAAGAAAACAACAATTTTCGGAACGCCAACCTGACGAGCAAGCAAGATGTGTTCGCGAGTCTGAGGCATAGGACCGTCAGCCGCTGAAACAACAAGGATTGCACCGTCCATCTGAGCCGCGCCCGTAACCATATTCTTGATATAGTCGGCGTGTCCGGGACAGTCAACGTGCGCATAGTGGCGGTTTGCGGTTTCGTACTCAACGTGCGAAGTAGCAATAGTAATACCGCGCTCTTTTTCTTCGGGCGCGTTGTCGATTTCGTCATACTTTTTAACTTTTCCGCCGAACAATTTTGCTTGTGTTGAGCAGATAGCCGCGGTCAAAGTTGTTTTACCGTGGTCAACGTGACCGATTGTACCGACGTTTACGTGCGGTTTAGTTCTTTCAAACTTTTCTTTAGCCATAATACCAATTCCTCCTAATGGAACTATTTAATTGTTTTGTTTTTTGTTTTCCGTTTCATAATCCAAACACTGCAATATTCGCCGTACGAAAGCAAATTGACAACGTCCTTAAGCCAATTTTTACAAAAAATCAGCAAAAAATGTATAGTAAAATAACTTATGCACAAGGCGTTTGTCAAGGGGGTGTGGTGATTTTCTGATTTTTCTTTTCCTACACCGGAAATAGTCAATGATTTTCACAATTTCCCTCATTATTCAATACGATTTCAAAGCATCAGCATTCATTTCTATTGTTTTTCCGTGTTGTCTTATCACGCCAACGCCATACTTTTTCGCCTTTTCGACAACCTCTTTGTCAAAAGAAAGACCTGCAACTCCAAGATACACTTTATATTTTGCATATTCAGGAAAATATTTTCTGAATTGAGAAAGTTTTGTAGTTGCCAAATCTTCTACAAAATTCGGGTGAATACGATTTTTTACTTCGATAATAGCCACACTGTCGCCATTTACCAAAACAATATCGAATTCACAAACTTCTTTTTTTCCGGCTTTCGCATTATGCAGAATTTTATCGAATTTGATACCCGCAAAAGTTTTTGTTTCTTCAAGCGCGTGTTGAAAAAATTCTTCGGCGTAAAGCCCGTTGTTTTTGCTTACTCCGCCTATAAGCTTGTCGAGTTTTTCTAATCGCTTATCAGCTTCCGCGGCGCGTTCGTCGGCTTTGGCGGCGCGTTCGGCGGCTTTTTTTTCGTTTCTTAGTTGCAATTCTCTAAGTTCCGCAAAACCTTTTGCGTTTTCTTCCATCATTGCCATAATTTCTTCATAGCTTAAAGTCTTCTTTTTTTCCATTATTTGCACCTTTTTAAATTTTATACCACAAAAATAATATTTGCCACCACCAAACACAACCCTCATCCCAAAAAAGAGGCGAAAGTTTCCCATCGCCTCAAAAAACATAAACAATACGTTTAAATTATTGTCTTATTCTTCCCATTTTCAATACGATTTCAAAGCATCCGCATTCATTTCTATTGTTTTTCCGTGTTGTCTTATCACGCCTACGCCGAATTCTTTTGCTTTTTCAATAACCGTGTCATCAAAAGAAAAACCTGCAACTCCGAGATAAACTTTATATTTTGCGTATTCGGTAAAATATTTTCTGAATTTTGTTAATTTGGTTGTCGCCAACTCTTCCACCAAGCTTGGGTGAATGCGACTTTTGACTTCAATAATTGCCACAGAATTACCGTTTACCATAACAATATCAAACTCACAGGTTTCTTTCTTCTCGTACTTTAAATTAGGCATAAATTTCTCAAACTTAACACCTGCAAAAGTTTTGGTTTCTTCAAGCGCCTCCTTGAAAAACTGTTCTGCATAAAGTCCGTTGTTTTTACTTATTCCCCCGACAAGTTTGTCGAGTTTCTCCAACCTTTTATCCGCTTCTTCCGAACTTTTCTTTTGCAATTCTCTTAACTCCGCAAAACCTTTCATATTTTCCGCCATTGCCGCCCTGATTGCCGCCATTTCTTCTTGCCATTTTTCCATATTATAACCCCTTTTTAATCCTCTTTTACACATAATATACTTTTTGCCACACCCCACAAAAACACAAAACAAAAAAGAGCCGAAGAAACTCTTCAGCTCTGTAAAGAAATAATAAATCGATAATTGAATTTCTGCCTAAACTGTTGCTAAGCCGCCAAAGCTTGGTTTTCTCGTCGCTAAATTATCTAAATGTCGCGCAAGCAACCACATAGGAACTCCCGCTAACACAATTCCCAAAAATGGTATTAAAATACCTATCAAAAAATCGCTCATTCCTTATTCTCCTTTACTGCCAGAAAGTCGAAACAACAACCCATAACAAATAAACCAACAAACAAAACAAATCCTATCGCAAATTCAAAATCAGAAACCTCAAACCCTAATCTGCCTGCAAAAAACCAACCAACGACTACAGAAGCGCAAATAAACCTCGAAGCACGAAAGCAACTATCTGCCATTCTCTCCGAAAACCTCTTTTGAAACATTTAGCAAACCTCCATCTCTCTATGTATAACAAAATAATATATAGCCACTAACAAAAGCAAGAAAAAAATAACAGAACAAAAAAAGAGCCGAAGAAACTCCTCGGCTCTGTAATAAGTTGTAAATTCCTCAAAGATGTACTTGTTAAAAAGTTGGTATTGCTCCTGGATTTGGTACATTTCTGATTTGAACTATACCTTCTGTGGTTCCTTGAGCATTAGAATTCCAACTTGGAATTAGTCCAGCAAGAGCTTCGCTACCCTCCACAAGTCCTCGTTGGTCGTGTTCAGTGCTAACACCAGTTCCTCTAATCCACATCGTTTGACCAGCGGCACTAAAATTTTGTGACCGAGCAGCGGCGACAAAAATTGCAGGGTTACCACCAGTAGGAGGAGTACCTGTAGGAGCAACAGGAGCCACGGTTGTTACACCAAATCTGAAAAATCTTGATATAGGTGCGCCGCCGTCAAATCCAAGCGCTACCCAGTTAGGAATATCGGCATCTGCGGTTATTCCAGCAGCATTTGCTGGGTTTGCTGCTATAAAACTCTGCGCTTCCACAAAATGTGCTCTCTGCATTCTTGCAATTGCTCCCAATGTCTGCGGACCTTCCGCGGCTCTTGCTCTATCTGCCGCCGCCATCATTCTCGGCACAGCCACCGCCGCCAAAACTCCGATGATAACTATCACCACCATCAACTCTACCAAAGTAAAACCTTTTTTGTTCATAAATCCTCCTCTTTTTGGGTTGAACAATTATTTATAAAAACTCATA
>Ga0131853_10006730_pt1 | contig 20762 bp, 12 predicted proteins | sample TergutLab28metaG_FD_92764 | JGI IMG/M metagenome (GOLD analysis project Ga0131853, IMG submission 92764) | Labiotermes labralis P1 segment gut microbial communities from Petit-Saut dam, French Guiana - Lab288 P1 (version 2) (version 2) | ecosystem: Host-associated > Arthropoda: Insects >...
CGTTTCATATTCCTCTGTGTCAGGATTAAAAATAAAAGCTAAAGCTGGCGGCGGATCGAGATAAACGAGCCTATTCTCCGACTCAACCTCCACAATAAAGTCAAATAAATCCCCTGTTCGCCCTGCGCGCTGTACAGCATCTCTTAAATCAGCAAGGCTTATCTGCATAACGTCATCGTATAATGATGCTGCATATAAGCCCAAAACCATTGAAGTATTAAATTGAAACACGTCGCCCTCGATACCTATGATTCGCGCTTCATCGCCCTCAGGTATTAGCAGTATCTCGTCGTTTATCAGTGCCATTACCGTATCATATTGACCTATGTGCGCGTCGCCGATTATTTCGTGGGCTTGTTCTAAGTTATAAACAATATGTGCGGTGTCAAAGGCATTGTCAAAGTAAATGTATGACGCCGTTTCTTCGGGTGAAGCCGCGCCGCCGCCAAAAAGAGAACCAATACCAACAATGATTGCGCCAATAACAGGCAAGGAACGAAAGAACGCACCAATGCTGCTTAAAACACCGCTAACAAAACCTACTATTGCACCGAAAATAATCAATGGCAGCATGGCAATAAGCAGTATCGGGAGAATAATGATAACGCTGGCTATCGCAATAAGTTTCAGAGAAGATTTTGGATTTTTCAAAGCAGCAAGCGCAGCTCCCCCAGGCCCTCCAGCAGCAGCGCCTTTAGCAATCATCGCAGCGGCTTTACCTAATTTTGCTGCTTCCATTGCCGCTCCTGCGGCTTTTTGCAAGCCTTCTGTCACCTGTGGGTCTTGTTGATTATTCATCGTTCCTCCTTTCCGCAAACGCAAAAGCGCGGCTCATAATGAACCGCGCTTTTGCTTGGCAATAGGTATTCGTACTATACTATCTAGCGTTTTCTTTGACGGCCCTTCACTGCGTTGGATTTTGTTTTCCCTTTTGCGGTGGGCCTGCTTGGTGTATTCGTTTTGTCGCTTGAAGCCGTATGTGACCCAAGGCTTTGTTTGCCGATTTGGGCCGCTTGAACATTAGGCTGATTAGCCGAATGTGTTGGTGGAGTAATGGCCGTGTTGGTCACATTAGCTGCTTGATTGGTTTGCGATTGCACCACTGTGGCAGGCGTTACGACATTGGGCTGCTCACTTGATGCCGAAACAGCTACACTATGCGCCTGCACCGCAGACGGTTCTGCATGGATTGTTTCAGACATTGCCCCCGTTTGCGCCAAATTCATCACTTCAGGCTGTGTCATAGCGGAATTTTGGCTTGTTACGGCAGCATTTGCATCGGTAGGTGCAGGCGGTTCGGCTGCTATGGTTTGGTTAACCATCGGCTTATGCGATGATTCGTAACTTTCTGCATCGGAGCCGCTGGATGATTCGCTGTACTCGGCGCTTACTTCACTTACAGATGAAGATTCCTTAATAACCGATACACTTTCAGACGATACGGCAGAAACAGCAGAATTTTCGGAAGCACCTGACTGAATTGTATCTGCACTACTCACAGAAGCGCCTACTGCCGATTGCTGTGTAACCACTACTGGCGCACTGTGATGCGTCGCACTATTTACGGGTGTGGCAGGTCGCGGTGCGGGTGATAAACCTTGGCTATCTGTGGTTTGACCGCTCAGAGGGCCTGACCCGCTCCAAACTTCTTTATTTACGGAGGAAGGAATAGATGAAGATATCTTTGTGCCATCAGCAATAGGCTTAGATTCATGCCATGTTCCGTTTTCAGGCTTTACCGCAGACGGCACTGTGCTGCCAGAGCCAGTATCTGATTCCTGCCCAGCATCGCCAGCGACTGATGTTGGGATTGGTTTTAAATCTACATTGCCGCTCTGCGCGCTAGCCTCTTGATATCCTTCAGCATTTACCGAAGTGATAACTGAGTCATCCGCATATTCAACTGAACCAGTATCTTGATACTCCGCTTCATTAGTAGAAGTTGGAATGGAAGGCTGATGTTCTGTTTCGCCAAGCGGTTTGCTGCTTTGAAACTCCTCTGGATTGTGGCTGGTAATCCTATCTGTATTTTGTGGTGATTGGGCTATTGGATTGCTGATTTCGCCAGTAGGTGCAGGAGTTGCGCCAGGGTCAGGAGGTGTAGAATATGCGGCCAAACGCGAAGCTATTGCATTTCCTACGCTTGCCGCTCCGTATTTTGCTCCAGCAACCCCTAAGCCGATTACGCCGCCTTTTGCTCCGATAACACCAACTTTAGCTGCGGTTTTTATAATTTTTTGCGGTGTGCCATCTTGGCTCATCCACCTAACCGCTCTACCTATCGGGTCACGGCTACTTGCGGGTGCGCTGCTTGTAGTTGTACCAGATGATGAAGTGCCGCTTGGTGCAGTGCCACCGCTGGGTGTGCCGCCTGCGGGTGCGCTGCCAGGCGCGGCCCCGCCTCCAGACGGGGTAGAGCTTGTCGGTGCTGAGCCTGTTGGTGAAGGACTTCTACCAGGACTTCCGCTTGGAATCGGTGTAGGCCCTGTGCTGCCTGAGCTTCCTGTGCCACTGCTACCTGCGCTTGAGCTACCGCCAGGTGCGCCGCCACCTTTGTTACCGAACATACCCATACCTTTTGACATCACTCCACCGAGGTTTTTTAACGCCATGCCCGCCATAAACAAGTCGCCTAACGCACGGCCTCCTGTTTGGGTAACATTAAGACCAAGGGATTGTAAAAGGTTATCCATTTTTTGCGCCAGCTTTAGGAAAGCTATGATTATAAACATCCATAACATTAGACCTTGAAGGGGAGTAAGGCTGTTTGGTGAATTGCTCGACATTTCGTTCATCTCATCCCATGTTATACCAGCAAGGTTTTCGGTTTCGCCGCGGTCATCTAACCCATCCAGATTCGAAGCATATACTGTGATGCTTCCTGCGAAGATTAGCAGCATCGCAGCAAGTAGGCATATCAATTTTTTCGTCATTAGCACCCCTCCCTACGCAAAGCTCATCACAGGATTTGCCGTAAAGACCCTGAGCATCGTGATAAACATTCTTAATGTCCAAACATTCATGATGAGCAATAATAATTGGCCACCTAACATCCTGCACCATGATTTGAATATGGGATTTGTCGCTTGTGAAGCACCCATAGCAAACGCCAGCGGGGATGTAAAGGCAAGCACACCGACAACAAGATATCTTTCGACACATTCAATTATCAGCTTAAAATAATTCCAACCGACGATTATTATGAAAACCAATGCAAGTATGAGCCCAACAAGCACCCCTTTGCCGCCGCCAACAATGATCAGTGTAAAAATAGCGTGCGTTTGTACAAAGTCTGGCGCAGGCTCTTGTACTCCCAAGATGGCTTGATATGGCGTGTTGGCAAGCCCTATAGCAATCTGAGCAATATCAAGGGCGAAAAACGCAAGAAAGGCAAAAATCGCTGTCTTTGCAACAAGTTGAACAGGATGTTCGGCCTCTACCCCTATGGGCATAAAGAAATTCTTGAAAATCCCCCATACCATGTTAAGTCCCAACAGCGTTAAGGCAGTTACGACAAAGATTTCATATGTTGTTTGAACAATTGGAAATATATTTACAAAGAGTGTTAGGTCTGCTCCTAAAACGCTTAGAATACTCATGCCAAACATATCAATGGCAGAAACAACTTGGTCTATTAACCATCGGAACAAATTGTCCATCAAGTGCATATAGGCGGCCTCCTCTCAAAATCCATTGCGCCAGACGATTTAATCTGGCGCAACGATATATTTTATTAAGCTTTTAGGGGATGGTAGGTAACGCTACATCAGGGCCGATGATTTCTTGGATAAATGTGAGAATGAACCCTACTGCGTTAATACATGCCCACGCGATAGCGATACGCTTAATCCAAGTGTTGGCATCATCGACAGTCCGCTGGTTTTTACTCAACATTTTCATTAGAAACGCGATGGTAAGAAATAGAGCTGCAATGACACTGGAGATTGTGCGAATCTGCCGAAGCACACCTTGCATTGCTGTGTTTGCCCTCGTAAAAACTTGCCCGCCAGGATCAGATGCTAAAACTACTTCTGCCATCCCAAAAGTAAACAGCAAACATAGCATCAATCCTAAAATTCCATATCCAAGCATTGAAAGTCTTTTGCTCTGCCTTACAGCGAATGGGTATATAACATTCGTCGTGTTTTGCACTTCAAAAAGATTGTTCATTGCTATATCATTGGCTTTGACTACTGCTTCTTTCAGCTTAACCATGATGCAAAACCTCCTTCTAAAATAAAAAAGCAGGGAATAGGTGAAAAACCCTGCTTTGAACTGCGGTATTTCGTTGAAAATATGATACTACCAGCCCGTTCTTGGATGTGTGCCATGTGTGGAACGGAATACCCTGGTGACCCATACATTATTACCCACGACCCATTCTGTGCCTGTTCTGCCGCCTATATCAATGCGGTTTACAAATTCATATCCACCTTGCAAGCCATCTCTCACGGTGCCTTCAATGCGAGGCGCTTCCACGGAACGGAATCCTGCCCGAACTGTGCCAAATGAGTACATGATTTCAGTCACAAACTCGTTAGACCCAAGCCCAAGGGCCGCAGGTGACATGACTAAAGCGTTGTTTGTAGTGCTGAGTAGATTGTCATAAGCTACCCGCCATTGGTCATTAAGGTTAGTGCGGAACATGACGCTGTACCGTAGAGATTGATTGAAAGTTCCCGTGAAAATCCTGTCCAGCCGTACCGCATGAGCTGGCAATATATCGCGCACATAAAAATCAGACAACTCAATAGTGGAGCTATTTGCGATTGTTGTAATCGTCCATGCAATCGGCTGACCTGACATAACTTCTACAGGCCCAGTTTTTCTGACTTCTACGCCCACATTGGCTGGTTCATTAAAAAACTCATAACGCAATATCTGCCCTGAATGTTCAATGGTCACGTCCAGCACGACATCGGAGCGTTTGTAAAACGGCGGGGCGACTATTTCTTCAATACGATAACGGCCTAATGGCAGCGGTCTTGAAACACCAACGCCTCTGGCATCGGTGATAAACTGGTCAATCACATTGCCTGTGCGCCAGTCTCTAACCTCAAAGACTGCACCTTCAAGGCGGCTTCCCGCAGGCAGGCCGTTTACCTGATTATCCGCGCTGGATAGCTTGGTAATCTGGATTTGTCCAGCTTCTCGTGTATTTTCCCACACCACTTCTGTCATCATGCCTGCTCTAAATTCAATGGTGCGCGGCATGGTATCACGAAGATATCCAGGGGCTTCCCGTGTTTCGCGGATGGTATAGCGTCCTGCAGGCAGTATTCCCGTAAAGTCGATAACACCGTTGTTATCGGTTATAAATGGGCCAGCCACTTCCTGGTTAGTGATAAAGTCGGGTAGGTCAGGGATATTACTACCCCTTTCCCCCCTAAGAACCGTGCGTGTCCCTTTCAAGACACACGGCTCAAGCACACTTTTATCCGAAAAGTTGAATCATACCATGTTAGCCATACACTTTAATCTAATATCGTTGAAAGTTTTAACTTTCTGTGATTGGCTTGGTAATACTCCTTTTACAGGGAAAACCCTATGGTATTCTATGTGGCAAGAAACATGGACTAGCTGGAGATTTTTATATTCATTATTGCCTCCATGGTGCTTTGGAACAATATGGTGAACCTCCAAACCTTCCCTAAAATCTGTTATACTTCTCTTGCACATAGGACAAACGTAGTTTTGTTTCTTGGCAAGCTTCTGCCTACTTGACACGTTATTGTTTTCAAACTCCCTTATGTCTCTTTTGCGAAAATATTCTGTAAGGCTTGAGTCAAAGGGTGTTGAATCATGCTCTATCATTACGTGTCTTTTTATTGCAGTCCATTGCATACGCTTGAGTTGATTTCCTGTTTTGTGGTCAGTTAATATCCACTTGGCTTTGCTTTGCCCCGTTTTATCCGGTTTGAAATATTTTTCAATTTTCCATTTCCAGCTTTTATCAGGGTGGGAGCGATTGAGCCATCTTCTGGTTTTTTGCCAAACATAATGGTCAATATCAGAAAATTTTTCTTTGGCTACTTGTGTTTTCCAGTAGTTGGCTGTTCCCGTGATAATAGGATTTAATCGACCTATAAGGGCTTGTGCATTACGACCTCTTGCTTTTGCAAATTCGTCCTTGATTTTAGCTTTGAGGGTTTTCACGCTATCATTTGAGGGTTTTATCAATAAAGTTTTCCCAGCGTGTGGTTTTTGTCCTTTTTTGCAAATAGTTACGTTGTATCTGCGGACGTTAAAACCTAAGAAGTCAAAACCGTTTTCAACATGTGTGATTTTGGTTTTGTCATCTGCCAGTGTTAAACCTCTATCGGTAAGATAGTCAGCTAAAATCGTTCTGATGTTTTCAGCGTCTTTTAATGTTGGACACATTACCACAAAATCATCAGCATAGCGGCATAGGGAGTATTTTGTTCGATTCGTGTTCCGTGTGTCATACTTAATCCCAAGTGCCTTTTCCATGCCATGCAGTGCGATATTTGCTAACAATGGCGATATAATACCGCCCTGTGGTGTACCTTCCGTTGTTTCGCTGAATACATTGTTATCAAGAAAACCTGCTTCAAGCCATTTTGCTATTATGCTAGTTTGAGGGAAGCCCTCTAGCTGTTTTAATATGAAGTCATGACTTAAAGTATCAAAACAGGATTTGAAATCACCTTCAAACACCCAACTTTTCGTGCTATTGCCTCGAAGCGATAACCATATTCTTGTCATTGCATCATGACAGCCTCTTTTTGGTCTAAAACCATATGAAGTTGGTTCAAATCGGGCTTCCCATTGGGGTTCTAATGCTAGTTTAACTACATTTTGATACACCCTGTCTTTGATAGTTGGTATTCCTAACGGTCGTAGTTTGCCGTTTTTCTTCTTGATATAAGTCCGATAAGCGGGTTTGGGCTTGTGTAACGATAATTCCATTTTGCTCATTTCCAGATATAAAGCGAGTCTTTCTTCTGGTTTTAGAGCCTTGAAGCCGTCAATCCCCGCTGTTCGTTTGCCCTTATTTGTTTGCGTTACCCTTTTTATTGAGAGTAACAATGCTGATTTACTGTTCATCAACATTCGTTGTAAGTCACGGACTTTACGTTTGTTTTCGTTCTTTTCGGCATGGAATATCCGCTTTTGCAGTTTCTCTACATACTCTTCGGCTTCTTGCCATTGTATGGCTTGCCATTTTGCAGGGAAAGGCATTGCGGACTTTTCCGATTTTGCTGTTAAAGTATTCACGGCTATTGCCCTCCTTTTGAGAAATGCTTGCGTTTTATTCACATGTTGTATACTAGCATAGGAAGTCAGCACGTTTTCACGTTATGCCATATGGCACTATCCGCTCGGTTATTTCCATTCCCGTTGTCTTTCGACATAGCGGCATTTGCTTCTTCCAGCTTCCCATATCCTCTGAAGGATTCCGCTTTCCTTACGGTCAGCCTACCATTTTCATGGACTTCATAGGACTTAACAAGTTCGACTTACGTTAGTTACGAGTGGGTTAGGTCTAACCATTACACCGATGGGAGATTGTTGAGGCGTTGAATATACATTTTGACAGTGTATATTCCTTCCCATAGTTCGATAGTTTTTCCATATCCTATCTATCGTTCAGGATTACGGTGCTTATAGAAATTCATTTAACATTGACCATACCACTCTTCCCCTTGCCCTAGTTCCTTTGGATATTAAGTTTTTCGGACTTCTCCTCATGCAACCGAACAAGCGAATTACTTCGCCAGCCGTTTCGGATGGGGACACCCCAACGCCTTGGGGGCTAGCCTTTTGAGGGCTATACTAACTAGATTGAGGAATAAGTCGCCTCTTGTCGCACGTCAAAAATCCTAAACTCCACACCTTGAATACCTTGCCTGGTTACAGAATCAATTTTCAACAATCTTAACCCTGCCATTTGCTCATTAACCACTTCAAGCGTTGTCAGTCTGCCAGGGGTAATCGTAACCACATGGACAGTATTATCCAAGAGAAAGCCAGGCAAAGCCTGTACCTCTGTGACGTGGAACACACCTGCTTCCAGATGGTTCAGATGAATCATACCTCGGTGATCGGTCAAAAAATTGCCGTTGGGTGCGATGTTTGGGCTGTTTGCTTGGGTGCTTGGCTGGTTTTGGTCTGCCATAAGTCCGCGGACAAGGCCGCCGTCGGCATGTCTTACCTCAAATTCAACGCCTTGCAATGGCGCTCTTGTGTTTGCATCTGTTTTGATAATTAAAAGCCCTGATGCTGGAGTATTTTCAACCACAATCAGATAATTTTGCTGCCGTGTTTGGCTGTTAATATGCAGCACCACCGCATCATCTAATCCAAAGAATCCCTCAGCTGCACGCACCTCCGTCACTAAAAAGGTGCCGTCATTCATTTCAGGAAGATGAATTAGCCCATTGCTGTCAGTTACAAAATCAAAAAAGCCTGTCTGCGGATTTGTAACTCTTTCACCGCTTATACTTGCGATATTGAACACTACGCCTTGGATGGGTTGCCTTGTTACACTGTTTATTTTGCGTATCGTAAGATTTGGTGCGCGGTAATTCCGTATGGTGACAGTCGTATCAACGGCATTGGCCTCTACGGTAATCACAACGGGTTCAGCAGGGATAAATCCTGGTAAAGCCCGTGTTTCTGTGATTAAAAAGGTTCCAGGCTCTAGTGCGCCTAATCTTACGATACCTGCGGCATCGGTGACAAACTCAAAAGAGCCATCCAATGGGTTGCGTAGTCGGTCACCTGTGGTGCCTGTGCCGAAGAAATGAGACACTTCAAACACAACGCCTTCAAGCGGTCTGTTTGTATCACCGTCCAGCTTACGAATATTCCATTCCGAATACCTGTAGTTGTGGATTGTTATAGTTGTTGGCTGGTGGTCATCCACAACAAATACAACGGGATCAGCAAGTATATAGCCTGGCAATGGTCTCAATTCAGTCGCCACAAAAGTGCCATGCTCCAGATTAGGGATACGGATGAGCCCAGCACGGTCTGTCGTCCATATGAAGGAGCCATCGGCAGGGTTTCTAAGTCGTTCTCCAGTTCTGCCATCAGCAAAGAATCTGGCTACTTCAAACTGAACGTCCGCCAGCGGCTCTCCAGTATGTCCGTCTAATTTTCTGATAGTGTAGTCGGGATAACGGAAATTTCGGACTGTGATGATATAATCGCGGTCATGGCCGACAACAAAAGGCATAGGGTCAGCAGCCATAAAACCAGGCAATGGTCGTATTTCAACCGCTACATAGCTTCCAGCCTCCAACTGTGGGAGCCGTATCATACCTGCATTATCGGTCACAAATTCAAAAGAGTTATTTTGTGGATTTCGTATGCGTTCCCCTGCAAGTGTTGTAATTTCAAATACAACCCCCTGCAAAGATTCACCAGTTACGCCATCAATCTTATGGATGATAAATGTTGCCAACCTTGGATTAACGAAGCGTTCAGTCAGTGTTTGCCCTGCCACGATCTGTATAGCACGGTTTGGTTCAACGATAGCAAAGCCATCAGGAGCGCGTGTTTCCAAAATTTGATATGCGCCAGGCTCAAGCACATCAATCACAGCCGTTCCACCGTTATTAGTCACAATGCGATGGACAAGCTCGCCGTTAAGCCTGCGAATCTCAAATTCGGCACCAGCAAGGGGATGACCTTGTTCGTCCACCTTTTCGATTATTAAAGCGGGGGCGCGGTGATTGACAAAGCGTTCGACTAATGTTTGCCCTGCGGTTATTTCTACGGTACGGCTCGGCTCTGTAATAACAAAGCCTTCTGGGGCACGGGTTTCTGTTAAAACCACTGCCATAGGGTCAAGCTGCGCTATTGTAATAACACCGCCGTTATTGGTTGTGGCACGATGGATTAAGGCACCAGCCAGAGTTCTCATTTCAAACTCAGCACCTTGCAATGGGTTTCCGTCAGTGTCCACCTTCTCAATGACTAATGCTGGACGTTGAATATTAACAAAGTTTGCTCTGGTCACAGTATTTGTAGCAACCTCAACGCTTCTCCCCGTGTCTGTCATAACAAAACCAGGCGAAGGTGCAACCTGCTCGACTGTAAACCATCCACTGCCAAGGTTCGGTATGCTAATCATGCCCGAAACAGGGGTTACAAACTCTCCGACCAATTGCCCGTTTTGGTGGCGCACCTCAAAGCGGCCTCCTACAAGCGGATTACCATCTTCATCGCTTAGCGTAATTTCAAGGCTGCCCATACGCGGAGATACGAATGTCACAAGCGTTGGCGCGCCAGTATTTACATGGACAATGCGTGTTGGCTGTGGGTCATGCTCCCAACCATTAGGCACATCTATCTGGCTTATGGTAAATGAACCTAAAAGCCCAATAAGTTCAATGCGCCCTTCATGGTCGGTTACATGCTCACCGATGAGAACATTACCCGATTCATTTATGCGGTCTATCCTAAACCGAACACCAGGCAACGGGTCGCCGTTATACCCATCTAGGTTCTGGATAATAAGGCCGCTGTAGGGTTCATTTGTGAAGTTTAGTGAATAGGTTTCCGAAGGCCTTGATATAAAAATAGTTTGGCTGTTTTGATCACCAAGTCTCCAGCCGTCCGCTGCATTTAGCTGAGTTACCACATAGCTGTCAGTACCAAGATTAGGGATTGTGATTTCACCTTGTTGATTGGTAAAGAAAATGCCGTTGGATGAACCGACAACATTTCCTGCGCTATTGGTTACCTGAAACTCGCCGCCCTGTATCGGCTGCCCTGAAACCTCGCAACGCAGTGTTATCAAAAGTTGCGATAAAGGATCGCTGAAGAAATCAACCCTATAAATCTGTCCAGTTGGGTTTACCCGTATGGTCTGCGTAGATTGAGTAAGGTTTATAACGTGGGTATCAGGCACAGTCACTTGCGTAATAACATAGCTGTCGGGCCGAACATTAGGTATCAATATCTCGCCCTGTAAGTTCGTCCAGAAAATGCCATTGTCAGTGCCGACTACAGCTCCATCAGATGTGGTTACTCTAAATTCGCCGTTTTGTATTGGTGCGCTCGTAACGGAACAGCGAAGGGTTATAAGCAGACCGCTGAATGGCATGTTAGAAAATGTCACCGATACTACGCTGGTATCATCAGGCCGCATAAACACATGCTGACGAGTGTTGGCTGAAAGCGTGAAATTGGGTGGGCTTTGGGTTTCTTCAATTACATAAAAGCCTGGGTCAAGCCCTGCGATGACGAGGATTCCGCTATGATTTGTAGTCCATTCACCAATTACAGTACCATGCAATCCGCTGTCATCACCACTTGATACTCTGGTGACTGAAAATCTAGCGCCTGCCAGCAATTCACCTGTTACGGCATTTTCTTTGCGGATTACGAGGGTGTTTTGAGGAAAATTCCATATATCCAGCGCGTTATCCCAAAACATTTCTCCACCCCATACATTAAGCCGCCCGTTTGCTTCACTTGGCAGATTTGGGTTGTCGTAATGGTAGATTGGCAGATTTTCAAGGTCTACATTATCAAGCCAGTCTTCATCAAAATCTGGAGTATCGGGAAGATAAGGCCCATTAGTCGGATTGGATTGTTCAGGTGCAAGCCCTTGATCCACAATAGCATCTGTATCAGGGTCTATTGGGTCTATCGCAACACCCGATGGAATATCAGGCGTTGGGGCATTTGGTATGCCTTGGTTGCTATTGTTGCCGTCCGATGGCGGTAGTTGCTCCGCAGTGCCTTCATCGCCTTCTATTGCTGGTTCATCACCTGTATGCGACGGTGTTGGATTGCCTGTCGGAACAATCATGCTTTCACTTGCGATAACCCCCTCGCGGATTAAGGTATAAGAATTATCGCCTGGTTGCAAAAATACTCTAAAGCTGTTATTCGTCGCCAAAGTCATGCCTGGCGCTGGGCGTGTTTCCGTTACTCTGTACCAACCCACACCAACAAACGGCAATATAATCTGCCCTTGAGCGTTGGTCATAAAAGTGCCTACATGTACAACACTTGGACTATTGGGTACTTCGTACTCCACCCTAAATTGAGTCATCGGTATTGGCCGCCATGTGACGGCATTTCTCTTGGTAATCACAAGAGTCGGCAGCAATGTATTTTCTATTGTAAGAACATAATCCTCATTGTCGCGCACCTCAATAATCCAAGTACGGTTTTGTTCCAACGGGTCAAGCCAGTAATTATTTGCTGCCCTTATTTCTCGAATTAGGAAGCGTCCGCTGTATACATTTTCTATAACAATGCGCCCGTTGCTGTCTGTGATAAATGGATTGCCTGTAAGTGGGCCGCTTGGCCCAATATTACCACTGCCTGTTCCAGCAGTTGCGCCAAGGTATTCAATCTCAAACCACGCGCCTTGGATTGGATAGCCTGTGCGGGCATCTATCTTTTGGATTGTCAGCGTGGGCATACGTTCATTATCGAATGTGATAACATTATCCTCACCAGCCCGCATTACCACACGCTGCCAGTTTGGATTGGCGAGATTATAGCCTGGTGGCGGTGATATTTCCGTTACAATCAGTGTGCGTTCAGTTTCGTTGTCTCCCAAAATTTCAGGTATAACGATTCTGCCCTGACTATCAGTAGTAAACGGGCTTCCTGCTATGGTTTGCCCGTTTTCAAATGCAACCTCAAAGACCGCACCCGCCAAAAGTCTGTGGTCAGCAGCATCACGCTTAATGATTGTAAGGCTTGGGTTGTGATAGTTCGTCCATGTGATTACATTGTTATCGCCTGGGGATAGTACAATCTCTCTTGGCGTGTTGTTCAGTATAAAGCCTTGCGGTGCAACTACCTCACGGACAAGATAGGTATGACCAGGATAGAGAAAATTACCTAAAGAACCTTGTCCAAAGATTGCTCTGCCGCTTGCGTTAGTTGTAGCTTGCCAAGTTTCCCCAGAGGTTGGGTCTGATATCTCAAAGACTGCACCACTAAGATTTGCACCTGTTGTAGCGCATACTTTGTGGATTTCAAGGCTGGATTTCGGGGTATTGAAGAACACAATAGACGGAGCGGGTCTTGTTGGGTGTCCGTCAATCTGTCCCCAGCTTACATTGACACTTCTATGATAGGGGTAGTTTCTCAAGAATCCAGCAGGGGCTTGCAGTTCCGTGATTGTATAGTTTCCTGCGGGCAATCCTCGGAATACCAAGCGGCCACTTTCGTCAGTTGTACCAACCATGTCGATAATCTGCGGTGCATTTCCTTCAACAAAGAACCCTTCTATACGGAAGGTTGCACCAGGGAGGAAATCACCCTCAATCCCGTTGTTTATCGCACGTTTGTAAACAACAATTTCTGAAAAAGGATAATTTTCAAAGATTTTATGCACCGCATTAACATGTGGGTTCTGCTCAATTTCAAAAACAGGGATGACTACAAGTTCTACAGCGCCCAATGCTGCGGTCATAATATCCAAGACTGCTTGCAAATCTTCAGCAGGGGTATTTGCGCCTGCTAACTCCTCAAGCATAGCCAAGACATCATCCCAAGGTATTACTACTTGCGTTTCTACTACATTAAGCCCGATTGTTACATCAGGTGGATGCAGCCAGAACGAGTACGCAGTATGTTGGGGTAAAAGCGAGAATCCGTCTGGGGCACGCTCCTCGACCACAGAGTAAAATCCATAGGGCAAACCCTCTAATCGCCACCAACCATCGCCGACGGTGCTTGTAACGCCAGGAATACCAGGCGGTGCTATTTGGGCATTGGCTGTTAATATTTGCGATAGATTTACACCCGTGTTGTTAAACACTACGCTCTGCCCATCACCAGCTACTATGGTCATGCTGCTCATGCCTTGCAATCTGATAAGCGCACCAGAGCCTGAATGAGTGGCGTTAGGGATATTCTCGCGTGAAAGCGCATCCACTTTTTCTATAAAAACGGATGTACTGCTTTCATAACCATTACCGTTTCCGCCGCCATTTCCATTGCGGGGATTCGCAAAATTTACAGTTACCCAAGCATCGCTGCCCTCTGTAATCGTTACAGTTTGAGTTGTAGGTTCTGAGAGTTTGTAGTTAGGGGGAGGGCTTTGTTCCGTGATGGAATAAACACCTGGACTTAAATTCGTCAACTCAATCACGCCATTGGCAGGAGTTGTACGTGTTTCATTAAAGCCATTCGGCCCTGAAATATGAAACACTGCGCCAGCAAGGGTAGAGCCGTTTTCTGCACTTAGTTTTGTGATACGCAGCCGACCAAAAACTTCATTAGGGTCAGTGTCCCATGTATATGCCGCATGGGCCAATACTTCTGGCACATAGAAGATAATATCTTGCCATCCATCAATATCATTTGGGTTTTGCATAACAAAAACTCTGTCTGCATACTGGTTGTTAATCCCCACAAGACTTACTCTTGCTGTCTGGCCTTCGCTGCCTTGGGGCATTATAAAATGGAACTCCGATGCCGTTGTAAATCCGCCGCCAGGATTGACGGTAAAAATATCCGTAGGATTCGTAGGTGCTGTGGCAACAAGTGAGCCGTCAACATATAGTCTCGCTCCTGCTGGTGTACTTTGATCCCATTCAAATCTGAAAGGATTGCGATGGCAGTTTGTTCTGCGGCTATGGCCTAATACGAATGGCTCAGATTGAGAAATATCACCATCTTCTTCTCTATCAATCATGCCATTGACAGTAATAGCAGGCGAGTTTGCCATAGCTGTAGCCCCACCAACACCATTAATGCGGTTATTTACTGCCGAGAGCGTACTTCCCTCCAGACGACCCCATGTTGCATTTGGTCTGCTGATATAAGCGACAGCAATCCTTGTGATATAGGCATTCCAAGTGCGCTCATCGTCATCACCTGCTGTTAATGCAGGATTGATAGGGAAACCATACCTAAGCACTGTACGGAATTGTGAACCATCTGCGCTAGTTAATTCATAAACCGCTGCATTGGTTTCGGGGCCAGGCAAATTAGGATCGGCACAGAACGCTTCGTAACTTACACCATTTATGATAACTACATATCTACGAGAACTGACTATTTGCCCATTCATTGTTACATAAGCTGGATGAGTAAACTCAGGGCCGATTTGTACCACGTTTGGATTGTTCGGTAAAGCCCCGCTTATCGAAACAATAAAGCCGACAGATGGCATTGCCTCGGCTGCCGCCATTGGGTTGACACTGAGCGGAGAAATTGATGTAACGACTGGTGCAATATTTTCTATGCTGTCATCGTCAATCGGTATGCGCTCTCCGTCAAGGTAGATATAGCGGGGAACTTCCATTGCTACGGGTTCGTTGAAGCCTTCAACTTGCACAAAGGCAATGCCATCAGCCGAAACCAAAACATCTTCGCCGTCTATGCGAGCTATAAAAGGTTCCGCTTCAATGATGAGATCGGGTTCATTCAAAGCCCCTTCGCTGGCAAGCACATTTAACGGCATGGCTCCAAAAGCTGTAAGAAACACCAAAAACATTGCCATAAATGGCTTGAATTTGCTTTTTAATTGTTGTTTTAGCAATCTCATGTGATACCTCCTGTTTCCAAAGATTTTTTGTTGCTTGACTTGCCGCTGATTTAGCTACGTCATATCAACCACCTCCGCAATAAAAAAAGACAGGCCACTGTTTCTGCCTGTCTGCTAAAAGTATTTATATAAACCTGTTTCGCCTTATAACCTAAGATTAAGGGTTTTAGGCTCATGAAGATTACTGAATTTCACACGATATTGAATACCGCAAAAATTTTCTGCGAAAAAGGAACTTTTTTTGCTCAAAATCGTTTATAATTATAATGAATAAAGCAAAACTTACCGAAATAAATATACCCCATTTCCGAATGACGAAAGGAGAGTCAAAATGGTTAAAATGAATGGTTTATCTAGAAAACTCGTTTCCCTCTGTCTTGCTTTAGTTATGTTTATCGGCACCCAAAGCGGAATGAACACTATTGAAGTTTTTGCTGCCGAAAATACCCCCACCATAGTTATGGGCGACAGTTCCCCCATGACCCGTGATGAGTTTTTGGAATGGAGAAACCAAAGAGGCATCCGCCATATCAGCATTGATGGCAGAATATATCCCGCGGGCATTTTCTTCGATTGGGCAAATGGGCAGTCGTTTGATTATGGAGAGTTAAGCGGCGGGATATTGCATGTTACACTTAGGTCGAACACGGTTACTCAGAGCAATGGCGCACCAAGACAAGATACTGCCAATACAACGCTTAACCAAAATACACCCCCTGTGAATGGACAAAACACACAAATAGGCGGTGACTCCTCGCCAATCATATTCACAGGCACTACACCGATACTGTTTTCTTATGATGAACTAACTGCAATGATTGAAACTGTCCCACATCAAAACCCATTGGATGTACGCAGCGAAATCACTCTCCCAAACAGGGCATTAACAGAATCTGAGCTTGAGGCATGGATTGATGAATATAATGAAATGGGCGGCGTAACGGCTTTTGAGTTAGCTGTAGTGCGTGAGATCAACAGAGTAAGAGAACAGTATGGCTTGCGCCCCCTCGCTTTAGATCCCACACTTATGATGTCAGCACGGTTAAAGACGCAGGAGTTTGGAGATTTACAGTACCAAGATCATATTAGTCCAGTACATGGCAGACCTACGGAGGCGGCGCGCATGTTTGGGTTTGAGGGCAGTGGTGTATCGGAAGCACTTACGCAATCGGGTAGCAATGGTGTGCCAGAGTTTAGGTCTAACGCTGGGAGAGTTGTTGGAGGTATGTTGGCATCTTCTCGTGGCCATAGAGAAATCTTATTGAACCCAAACTTATATAGCGTAGGTTTTGGAGCATCCTTCTCTCCTAACTCAACAGGACGCAATAACAACATGTCCCACATGTTTTACTTTGTTACGAAGTTTGGATTTAACAATTAGAAGTTAATAGCCATTTTGGGGCGCATCAGGTTGGATATGCATTTGTCCTGCCTGATGCGCCCATTACTATTGTTCGGACAAAATTTTCAAAAATGCTAAATCTTCATCATCCGAATATCCGTAGTGAGCCACCGTATCTACATCCGAATGATTGAAGAGGTATGTGTGTTCCACATTGAGGTTGCCCTCTGGCCAAGGACAGCCTACATAATCAAAATGCTCATTTGTTTCTGTGGCAAGCTGAAGCCTGCCATAAATCATCAATTTCTTTTCGCCGTGTTTCAAGAGTACGATACTGCCTAAAGGGAGCAGATTTTCCATTTCGTTAAGTCTCCTTATACTATTATCAAATGAGTTTTCATTGCTCATTTTTTCAAGTTGCTGGTCAAGATAATCTATTGCTTGCTGCCGCTGTTTAAAGTAGCCGCTTCGAGATATGCTTCCTTGCTTATTAGCAATCGAAGATAGAATTTCATCTACATCTAATGGCTGCTTATGCGTCATGTAGGTTTCTGAAATTATCAAATGCCGTTTTTCTCCCAGGGTGCGATGGTTTTTAAGCATTTTAACCAGCCCCTGCGTGAATAGTATCTGTCTGTTACAGGCACCCAGAGCTTTAGCCCCTGCACTTGACACAGGCTCAAGTGCAGATTTTCGCCATAATACAGTTCTATATTCTTGTAGAAGTTTCAACGCCCTGCTCCCGCCTATTTCTTCAGCCATCAAATTCCTCCTCTCCTGCGGGAAATAAAAAAGCCCCCGAAAGCACGTTTTGTGCGTCGGAGGCTGACTTTAACTATAATTTTCCACCTTATCAGTTTAGCACTTTAATAGTTGCTGGTCAATGGAAAAAAAGTCTCACTTGAGTCTACCTCATGTTTGAGTCAGCTAGATTAAATTGCATGGTATGAAGCAATTCATTGAATCAATAGGGATTACTTCCGTACACATACAAATAATACCGCCATAACCCTGCTCAATTGATGCTTTATCCAAAACGCTAAACTTTTTTGTATCTCGCGTATCGGGATTGGCAGACTTTTTTATTTCTAATGGATGTATCATATTGCTTTGTTCAATGAAAATATCTATTTCTTTTGCATTGGAGTCACGGTAATACGTAATATTGACTTTGCTTTGCGAGTAGGTAAAGCTCTTCAACATCTCAATCACAACAAAATTTTCAAAGTAGTGACCACTGGCTGCACCATTCATCAATGTCTCCTTTGTTGGCCACATGGATAGATGTGCAGCTAAACCTGTGTCGCAAAAGTATAGCTTAGGCGTTTTAGCCAAGCGTTTTAATGCGTTATTGGCATATGGCTGAAGCAAATAGATAATTCCCATGCCCTCTAAAAGCCGTAACCAATCTTTAGCAGTGGGCTGAGAAATCTCTGCTGAGTCAGCAAGCGTTTTATAATTTATCTGCTCAGACAGAAGTGCTGCACAAGCGGTCAGAAACTTTCCAAAACGCAATGTGTCTGTAATTCCGCCAAGCTCCGCTACATCACGCATCAAATAGGTATTTACATAACCGCTGAAATAGTCTTGCAACAGCTCTGCATCAGCATTTATAGCTTGCGGCATACCGCCGCGCCATATATGGTCAAATACTTTTATAATGTCGTTTTTTTCTACCTGAGCTTGCCGAGCTTGAAGACATGGCAAAGAAAAGTCCAAAGCGCTATCAAAAGTAACGCCATCCTTCTCATTCATCGAAAGACTAAACATCTCTAAAATACCAACCCGCCCTGCAAGCGTTTCACGCACGTTTTTTATCATGCTAAACTGTTGAGAACCGGTTAGCCAAAACAACCCCGTTTCTTCGCTCTCATCACACAAAATCTTGATTTGACTAAATAATTCAGGGGCATACTGTACTTCATCAATGATGATTGGCGGTTTATAGGTCTGAAAGAACAAGACTGGATCTGTTTTGGCAAGATTACGTGCCATAAGATTGTCCAGGGTGACATAGGTTCTGTTTTGCCCTTCGGCTAAATGGCGCAGCATTGTCGTCTTGCCGACCTGCCGTGCGCCTGTGACCAACACCGCTTTGAAGAAACCGCTCATATTATTAAACTTGCGTTCAGCATGTCTTTTGATATATTTCATAATCCACCCCAATGTTTATGATAAAATAAAATATAGTTTATATTATCATAAATACTTGTTTTGGTCAAGATTTATTTGGCTCGTGATGCTGCAGTGCCATCAAAGATGACACTGCACTTGGTCATTATGCAAACTTACGAGTTTGCAACTTACGAGTTGCATATTAGCAGGCACACCGCAAAATTGCGATCATTATTAAGATAATACGTCTTTTAATACGTCATATTATTACAATGCGTCAGTAATACGTCATTTATGAGGCTGCATAGTACATTTAGAAGATTATGTTTTTAGGATAAAATAAAACAAAATTTATTTTATCCTAAAATATCAGCAACAAAAGCATCCAAAACCCCAATCTCACTTTTTGTAGTGAAGCCCCAAAGCACCGATGAAAAGGTGTTTATTGCTTTCTTTCTATGCTTGTAATACACATCCTTTGTAATATGCGGAGCATGTTGCCGAACACGCTCAACGATATTATCAACAGAGTTTAATTTTTGAGGAGATAGATAGGTGTAGTACAAAATCCAATAGTAATTCTCTCCCTCGCTGTAGTTGTCACGGATAAGGTATACCGATGAATCAATCAACTTTAACATCTCTGCCGTGCGCTTCATAGTATTGGCGTGATGCTCCAGCTTCGTGCCTGCAAAATCAACGCCTGCGGCATATATGTCATCCAGATAATCCGTAATAGACATGCCGTATTCCTCTTCAAAGTCCAAGCGGTGCTGTTCCTCTGATAATTTCAGATTCCAACGAACATCGCGGTATGTGCGAAGCAGTCTAACAGGGTCATGGTAGCAGTCGGGAGGTTGGCTGCCTTTGGGCTTAGTTGCGCCTGCTGCGCCGTCTTTATTTGCTGCCACTGTTACCCTCCTCGCCTGATATGCAAGAGTTATCATTTGCAGCAAGACATTCGGCCTCAAGCTCATCTAGCTTATCGGAAATGAGCCTCAAAATACTTTCGTGCTGTTCAGTCATCAATCTGCACAAAGCCCTTATATTTCTGATTTGTACTATCTTTTCGTTCATCAATACCCCTCCGATTTATAAAATTAAGATAACTTAGCTACGGATATTCCACATTCGAGCTAAATGGAGTTACACATTCATATGCGAGATTCGCTGTTAATCGCTCGACGCACCAGATAGCTTTTGATCTCATCTGGAAACAGCAAATCAAAATAGTTCTCAACTGTTTTTCCGAAAGATTTTGGATAGCTGACGATTTTCTGTATCGTGTAATCAGCTATTTCTTCAAGCTCTTGCTGGGTTAAGCCGCAATCAATATCGTGCGAAATACTCTGAATAAAAGACATTAAAGCGCTCCTCTCTGCCAAAAAGGGCATAAAAATAGCCAATATTTTTAAGGTTGACTCTTAAAAACATCGGCTTTAATTTCTTTGCTGTAGTCCCAATTCGTTAAACAAGGCCGTTTTATTTTGCGCTCCTTTTGAGATACGCCAGCTTGCACCCTTTATCTCATGGAATACACACATTTCCGTGATGCGGCTGAAAATCCGCTCCGATGGGTCTTTTGTTCTTGCCTTTATGTCAATGGTTGCCAGGTTTTCGCGCAGGGCATCCAGAGAAAGGTTTGTGGTAATGATAGTCGGCTTATTGACTCTATACCGAGTGTCTATGATGGTGTAGAGTTTTTCATATGACCATGCCGTCTTATATTCGACACCCATATCATCTAAAACAAGCAGACTGGCATCCCTGATTGTTTTAAGCACATCTGTTTCGCCAAAGTCACCGTGC
>Ga0131853_10006731_pt1 | contig 20761 bp, 18 predicted proteins | sample TergutLab28metaG_FD_92764 | JGI IMG/M metagenome (GOLD analysis project Ga0131853, IMG submission 92764) | Labiotermes labralis P1 segment gut microbial communities from Petit-Saut dam, French Guiana - Lab288 P1 (version 2) (version 2) | ecosystem: Host-associated > Arthropoda: Insects >...
AGAAGAGAACGGTATCGCATTCCAAGTGAAACTGATGCCGATTGACGAAGATGCCTTGAACCAAAGTGTCAAACATACAGGGGTCAGCAAACGATTCGCAAAAAAGTACGGCAAGATGTTGGCAATCGAAAAGCTTAAACCCTTTGTCGGCGTAATTCAAGATGGGGCGGTGATAACCGCGGACAGCGTTGCCTGGTGTGACGGCGTGATATTGGAAAAACCAATAACAAAGGAAAAATGCCGTGAGCAGCACGAGTTCATCAGTGGCAAGAAAACATATGCCCTTACATCGCATGCGGTTTATTACAACGGACAAGTTGCCAGTTTCGTCAAGAAATCTCTGGTTGGAATTGAAAAGTTACCATCGAATGTTCTGGACGAAATTTGTAACGAACCCGAGACCCTATTCTGTGCAGGCTATCGCACGGGCGGAGCAATTCGGAATTATGTATGGTGGGAAAAGGGACATGGAAACAATATCCGAGGCCTCGACATAGGAATTGTCCGCAGGCTATTGAAAAAAGTTGGTTTCCCTGATAAAATATAGTTATGCAAGTACCAATAAAGCGACGAAAGCAAAACCTGCTGGCCCGTTTGGGAATTCGTGATAACAAGTACTATAACCTGTGTACAAAGCAATTCGATATAAACAACCTGCGAGAAGCCCTAGCGGAAACTGAGAACGGTGATTTCCTGTTCCGATTCGTATCGACCAATGGGATATCAGAAGTCGTAACAATGAACGAGAAAAATCGCGAACAAGCCCTGCAGCAAATTCTTGATTTGGATCCATCTAGATTTACGGAAATCCATCGCTTTAAAAATCAAGCAACAAAAGAGAAAGGATTCTATGGGCGAGTCGTCTTTCCCATGGGTGAACGATTCCCGCAAATTGCCCCAAGTATCATCGAACTTGTCCGTGATTCAACCGCCAGACCTCTGGAAAACATCAACGCATACGATGGGACATATCTATGGTTCGAGCGTCCCTCGTACGCGAAACCATACAGATTAAGAGAATTTCGCCTAGCAGACGACGAAACGGAAGAGTCCGAGGTCAGAGCCTCGGCGGACAAGGTTTTGAAGCGAATTACCGATTGGCAACGCGATCTATCTCGGCTTGCGACCTTGATGCAAGGTGTTGGTGCAAACAGCATCGGGTTTGAATTTACTTATGGCCAATGGGGCAAAGACGCAACGGATGATATTTTCTTTTACGATTATGATACTGGCATGGATGTTCGGGCCCTGAACATTATCGAGGAGATTTTGGATTCAAGACTTGAGGTTTGAGGCTTCCCTTTGCTCTAGTAAATTCCCCAATACACCGCTGAACTCTAGGTCGTATCGCCGTCTTTGCGAATCAGCGACTTTCGCAACATATCAAACGGCACAACGGTAAGGGCAAGAAGTGCAACGGTTATCAGGTGCAGGATATCCAACGGCACGGTACGGAAAATAGTCCCACCAATATAGATAATGGTAATCTGGATAACAGTTACCGTCCCCATTATCCAAACAAATGGCTTGTTACGCGATAGGCGAGAAAACAGATTCATCGAATGCGTTCTGGCGTTAAAGCTGTTCAAAATATTAATCAGCATAAAGAACGCAAAGAACACGGTTAACGCATACGCTGGCCCCCTGGCTAGGCGGATTTGGTCCATATAGTGACTGGTCAAGAACCATAAACTTATCATCGCCGTGAATGCACCCGTCAACAAGATTTGCCACCACATGTGTCGGTTTATAATACTTTCGGTTCGGCATTTTGGGCTCTCTCGCATGTATTCTTCCCTTGGCCTTTCTCCCCCGAACGCCAGGCCCGCCAAGGTGTCCATGACCAAGTTAATCCACAACATCTGAATAACCGTAATAGGAGTATCAATGTTAAGCAACGGTGCCAAAATCGAAACCGCCACCGCACAGAAATTTATCGTCAGTTTGAAAATTAAAAATTTGCGGATAGATTTGAATATAGTCCGACCGTAGCTGACACCCTTACTGATACTGTCTATATTATCGTCCATTATGACAATGTCCCCCGCCTCTTTGGCAACCTCTGTCCCAGACCCCATGGCAAAGCCTATATCCGCCTTTTTCAATGCAGGGGCATCGTTCACGCCATCTCCCGTCATTCCCGCCACCAGGTTCAAACTCTGGGCAATTCGCACCAACCGCGACTTGTCGCTTGGCAATGCCCGTGCTACGACCTTTAGCTGTGGTAAAATCTTCTTCAATTCTTCATCTGACAATTTCGATAACTCGTCACTGGTTAAGACAATTTGAGAAGCAGTTTCACTTTCTAAAATACCCACCTCTCTGGCAATAGCAACAGCCGTTTCCTTGGCATCTCCCGTTATCATAACCGTCTGGATTCCTGCTTCTGTTAGGCGATTAACCGCAGTAATTGATTCAGGTCGAACTTGGTCACGAATGGCAACAAGGCCTACCAATACATCATCAATCATAACTGCCAAAATCCTATGTGCTTGGGCGGATAACTCTTGAATCTGTTTCTCCAACTTTGGCTTGTTTGTAAATGACTTAATCTCGCCATTCTTGTTAAACACACGCCTAATGCGAGGAGCAAGAACCTCGTACGCACCTTTCAACAAAACTCTTCCATCCGTCAAGATCGTGGACATAAATTTATCACGGCTATTAAACGGAGTTTGAGATTGTCGCGTCCAGCGATCTCTAGCAAATTTAGCCGCAAACTCCAGCAGTATTCTATCAGTACTGTTTCCTCCCACTGCCTTACCCGCCTTGGTCAACTCGGACTGGGTGTTCAAAGTTAAACTTGTGGCCAGGATTTTAGCCAACTCGGACCTTTTGTCAAATTTGTCCAATTGTTGAAACTCACCAGTGCCGGTCACTACTCCAACGACTTCCAGTTTGCCATGCGTCAGCGTTCCAGTCTTGTCGGTAAAAAGAATATTCATACTGCCTGCGGTCTCAATTCCATTCAACTTCCTAACCAGTACATTATCACGCAACATGAACTTCACATTCGAACTGAGAACCACCGTAATCATCAACGGCAAGCCCTCAGGGACACTCATAACTATCACCGCCACGACCAGAGTCGCCGCACGCAAGAAATGTTCAAACACAAACGGAAAATCCGCACCGACCAAAGCACCCGACAACCACAGATTCAAAAAGTACGCAATCGCAACCAAGCCCGCACCGATATAACCAAATAACGAGATAACCTTTGCCAAGCCTTGCAGTTTAACCTTTAAGGGACTGGTCGGCATTTCCTCCTGTAATTCGCCCGCAATTTTTCCATACTCTGTCTTGTCCCCCACCCCTGTCACCAGCATCAGCCCCTCGCCACTTGTCACTACCGTTCCCGAAAATAACGAGCACGGACATAAATAATCTAATTTGGGGTCGCCATTTAGTACAGTTTTTTTTGCTTCTTTTGACTCACCGTTAAGCAGTGATTGATCAACCTCCAGATGCCCTTGCACCAAACGCCCATCCGCCGGAATTTTTTCGCCCGTTCCAAGCATTACTATATCCCCGACCACAACCTCGGATACAGGGATTTCGCACACTTCGCCGTCACGCCGCGCCCGAGCCATTATTGCACTAGCCTGTTCTTGCAACTTTTCGAACGCTGATTCAGAACCATACTCGCTAAGCGTCGAGACCGTCACCGCCACAAAAATTGCCAAGGCAATTCCTAAGGTCTCTATCCATTGTCCACTGTTAAATACAAAAACGACCTGGATTCCCAAAGCAATTAACAAAATACGCAACATTGGGTCGCCGAAATTAGCAAGAAAAGTTTTGAAAATCCCCCGCTTCTTTCGCTTGGTCAACATATTCATCCCATGCAATTTTCGCGAGGCCAACACCTCTGCCATACTTAAACCATTCACCCTCTATAAGTATGAGTTCACCAGCTTTTTAAGAAGTTCATCCACCCCGTTAAAATCCATAGCGTTACTGAATACCGCCTCGACCTGTTTATGCAATTCCCGTGCGTTACTTAATTCTGTATAGGCACGAAGAAAACAATCTTTTCGCTGGGCCATTATTGTCTGTATCTCGCCCCGCGTTGCCGTAATTTTGGCAGGATCAATGAATTGGGACAGGTCTATAATCTCGTCCACCATTCGAGGGTACTTTGGATCAGTGATGTGCGGGAATGTGCCATCAATAATGCCCAGACCTAACTCTGGCATAATTGCACCGTCATAAGACGCGGGGTCGGCACTGCACATTATCCATTCTACATTTGAGGGTTCCAGTGATTCAACGAACTTTCGTATAAATGTCGACTTGCCAACACCGCTGCCACCCTTCAGAATATACAATTTCTTCAAATCGTAATTATCTACAATCTGGTCAAACCACCCAACAAACCCGTCAGGAGTGTTGCTGCCCAGAAAAATCCTTCGTTCTTTGAACATACTTCAGGGTATTGACAAGCACACAAAACTGTGACAATTAGAACGGAAAGATGGTCTTTGATTTAATAAAATTTTGGCTTTTTTCATGTTTTTTAGAAATAAGTATTGACAGATGTATAATACTACTTTTATATTAGACTGAGGGGATTTTTACATTGAACGAAAACATTTTTTACCTTGATGCAAAGAACAAAATAGTCGACTTTTTAGGCGATAATTTTCCAGACTTTCCCGTAAAAATGCAAAACCGATTCCTAAATTTCTTTCCCAAAATGGTTAATTACGAAGAGGAAGGTGTCATCTATCGGCCACGATTATTATTCACAAACGACATTGAAAAGGTAATGAAGAGCCTTCCTGCCCCATCACGAATTGAACTTTTCATGGACGAGAACGAAAATATGTTCGCATCCCGCCTGAAAGCCCTTGTCCCTTTTACACAACACGATTGGTGTATCTATGTATCTATGGAGGAAGAGGGGGTATCATACGGAATCTTCAAAAATATCAACAGCATAAAAGAAGAAGGCCTAGAAGACATAATTTTCCAAAGTCCATACCTAAAGGATCGTGACGAGAAAATCTTCGGGATTTATGCGTACGCCGAGAACAGCTGGGCAGTTACTATGAAGTCTATAAAAGGCAACGAGATGAGTATAAACTTTGCCTTGGATATCAAGGTAGTTTCAAGCCAAGACAAGGAAATCAGCGAATTCGTAACAGCAGCGTTCAGCAAGCTAAAAGCCAGCAGTAAAAAGCTAGCGGAAGTTAAAACCCTATTCAAAAATATCTTCAAAAATGTTCTGAGAAATATTCACGGAACAATGTGTGTAATAGTGGACAAGGATTATGCAACCGCCTCATATCGAGATGACTTCCTTGATGATGGAATATGGTTACGAGAACCTATATCGTTCAGTAAATTATTCATCCAAGGCCAACATAATGTCGAGCCAAAGTTAAACGCAATCAGTGCCGTCTTTATGAGTATGTTGGACTTTGATGGCATCACAGTCGTCGATAACACGGGAAATGTCCTGGCATACAATGTGTTTGTCGAAGCAAACCTGCGAACCGCGGGCAATGTTATGGGTGGTGCAAGAAAAAGGGCTGCTTACACAATTATAAACAGCCGCAAAAAAGGTATCGTAGGCGTGTACTTCCAATCCCACGACGGAGAGATGTTTTACGCTCCTGTTAAGAAGTAATATGCTCAGGGATTGTCTTTCCAAGTATTTTCTCATAGAAAATCCTCGCTAATTCAGCTCCGCGAACTTTGATTTGTTCTTCGCCCCAAATCGCGCTCTGTCTCACGAAATTTTTCACGGACTGAAAATTTGATACAGCATAAGCACCTATCTTCTGGTCAAAACTAGCACCAGGCGGCAACGCGGTATTTATAACTTCTTCCAAAATTAAGAGATTTCCTATATTATGTCTATTCGAGATATCAGAACTCTTGTTCGCAATATGTTCAATTGAAGCGTTATTAGGAGAAATATCCAAGCCTTCCAGATATTTCGTAAGGGCATAGATTGCATACTTTGCATTTACATCACCCGATTGATTACCATCAACATATTCCAGTTCAATAAACTTCGGTCGGAATGCCTCGTAATCCGGCAGCAACCCACCTAGTCTTGCAATAAATCTCTCAGCAAGATTATTAGCATCATTTTTCGAAGTAGCTCCTCGTAAATCAATGGCAAATTCCGAATAAATATTCTCAAGCTTTGATGCACGCATGGCCATCAATGAAAAGACAAAATGAAATCTTTCAATAGCATAAAGCACTCTCTTTAGCATTTCAGCACTTAACACATCTCGATTGAAACGAGCATCTTGCAACGCAAGGAGAACAACTCGAGGCTGGATTGTTTTTGATGCATTGATATTCCCGTAAGCTTCTGGTATATATAAATAATGTCTTTTGTTCCCATAATTATGTGGACTCGGATGAATTATTTTCATGTACTCTCGGGATGCTTCTTCGAGCTCTTTAAGAAAGATCAGATAATTCTGTTCGGATACTGGCCTTACTTTCTTTTGGAACTCTTTATACAATTTCGCACTAGGAACCTTTGAATACTTCGATATCCAATAATGCCTGAAGAATGTAGTTGTATCCATTGCCACATAACCCCTTGGAGATAAATTTGCCTTTATCATCTTCCAATAATTCTTCGCCTCATCCGTTGGAACTTCATTTGTTATAACGGAGAAAATTTCGTTCTTTATAAGATCAATTGGATCTAGGTTCATCCCTTTCGCGTTAAGAACCTCAAATATCATATTTGCTTGATGCTTTTCCTCAGTACAAAGACATATGATGACGCTTCCCAATATTTGATCCCTGAGAGCTTTTAGAACCTCTGGATAATTCATCCCAGAAATATCCATCCCTCCAAGTGTGCTAAACCTTTTTTTCAAGTTCGCGAACTTCAAATTATCCTGGAAAAACTTGTCTGCTACCTCGATTCTTTCCTCTTCCTCTGTGGCTGCTGGACCACTCACTTGCCTAGGGCGGGTTTGAATAAGCCTCTGAAAAAATGGATTCGGTGTTTCGTTTTTCAAAACAGCAAATTCCTGGTCATTATCATCCTTGGATATTAGATATCCCCACACTTTATCACCTAGATTCCCAAGTTGCTCTTTTGAAAAAAGTGCGGAAAGCACAGATAGAAATATTGTAACTGTTGTTATACGCTGTTGACCATCAACCACATCCATTTTTCGTTCGGCTGAAGTAAAATTACCAACAAACAACATTGTTCCAAGGAAATAATCAGATGTTACCAATTTCCCATCCACAAGAGCTATTTGTTTTATTATATCGTCAAGGAACTCGCTTAGCTGCGAACGCTCCCAAGAATATTCCCTTTGAAATCTGGGAATTTCAAACTGTTTTTTAGCACTTAATAATGTGGCAACTGTTTTCTTTTCTGGGATAAACTGCATTCTCATTACTCCTATATATGTTTGACAACCAAGTCATGTGGAATATATCACTTCCCGTAGAACTCGTCAATGTTGGATTGACGGATTCGCTTAAGTTCAGTTTTTGGCAAAATGCGTAACAGCTCCCAACCTATATTAAGGGTATCAATAATTGTACGATTGGCGTTGAAACCTTGGTTGATGAATTTCTGCTCAAATGCCTCGGCGAATTTAGCGTACAATTTATCGGTGTTGGATAATGCCGATTCACCAAGAATTTGTGCCAGCTCCCTGGCATCCTTACCCGTTGCATACGCGGCGAATAATTGGTTCAAAACATCCGCGTGGTCATGACGGGTCTTGCCCTTGCCTATACCTTTATCCTTTAAACGCGACAAAGATGGCAAAACATCAACCGGCGGGGTAAACCCTTTTTTAGACAAGTCACGGGAAAGAACAATTTGCCCCTCGGTAATATATCCAGTCAAGTCGGGAATCGGATGGGTTTTGTCGTCCTCTGGCATTGTCAGAATTGGAATTTGTGTGATGGAGCCTGTTTTACCCTTGATACATCCCGCCCTTTCGTACAAAGTTGCAAGGTCGGTATATAGATATCCCGGATATCCACGACGCCCTGGAACCTCTTTTCGTGCGGCGGAAACCTCTCGCAATGCCTCGGCATACAGTGTAATGTCGGTCATAATAACCAGAACATGCATATCCAATTCAAACGCCAAGTACTCGGCGGCGGTCAGAGCCATCCTTGGAGTGGAAATCCTCTCCAGAGTTGGGTCGGACGCGAGGTTCAGGAAAACGACCGAATGAGCCAATGCCCCAGTTCGCTCGAATTCCTTGACAAAGAAGTCCGCCTCGTCATTTGTAATACCCATAGCGGCAAATACAACCGCGAATTTCTCACCGTCACCAACGGAGGCCTGACGGGCAATCTGTGTTGCCAATTGAGCATGAGGTAAACCCGACATCGAGAAAATCGGCAACTTCTGACCACGAACCAATGTGTTCAACCCATCAATTGTTGAAACACCAGTTTGAATAAATGCGTCTGGATAGTTACGCGCAGTCGGGTTAATTGGTGTGCCGTTGATATCCATTCGTGCTTCAGCAATAACATTTGGCCCACCGTCCCTTGGCCTTCCCATACCATCAAAGAATCGACCAATCATATCGGCGGATACAGGCAGTTCCAACGAACGCCCAACGAATCGAGCGGTCGAGTCCTTGATCTTTAACCCTTGGGCCGATGTGAATAATTGCACCATTGCGTTACCCTCGTTGACCTCCAGAACTTTTCCGTGACGAATCTCGCCATTCGCCTGTCTAATTTCCACGAACTCGTTATAGGTTACGCCCTCGACGCCCTCGACCAGCATCAGGGGTCCAACGACTTCCTTGATTGACTTATACTGTTTTTGCATTATTTGCCTCCTTCTAATTTTTGTTGTGCCCTTTGACATGCCCGCAATACTTCATCATGGACCAAATCGTTACTTGCCACGAATCCAACGGCTGCGGTTCTTGGTGGAATCTCGTTACCTGCAAAGTCCGTTACCCTACCCCCCGCTTCGGCTACTATTAACTGTGCCGCGGCGATATCAATGAAGTACTTCTCCCTCCACGGAAAGTTATCCGCCCAGAATACTGTTCCTCCCTCGGCAACCTGCATCAATTCAGGGACAATCGCACCATAGGAATTATATCGTGTGGTCGGCAGGTGCTTTCGCATCTCAGCATGAAATGATGCCGAAGCCGCAGTATTAGCATTTCCCGCGTACGCCCTGGGATCACTGAGCGGTCTTTTCTTCGTAATTAATTTTTCTCCGTTTTTGGTTGCCCCTTGCCCCTTGATTGCGGTATACAAGTTTTTTAAAATCGGGTCGTATGCAACAGCCAGAACAACCGCCCCATCAATCATAAGTGCCAACGAGAACGCAAACATGGGAATTCCTCTGGAAAAATTCGAGGTTCCGTCAATCGGGTCGCACACCCACACAATTGCTGAACCAGGGTTATGACTCTCCTCTTCCCCCAGAATACCATGTGTTGGATAGTACTTTTTTACTTGTTCAATCAGATATGAATTTACCGCGGTATCGGCAATTGTAACGAGAGAATTATCATCCTTGATTGTTGTTATATCAGATTGATTAAAGTATCCAAGCATTATGTCTCCCGCTTCATGTGCGATGCGAGTTGCAAATTCCATGTATTCGGACAGATTGTGCTTCATATGCTCACCTCCGACATTTCTTTTCGGATTGCCTGGATTATCGCGTCTTCATAATCACCGAACGCTGTCAGATCAATCGCTATCGGCCACGAGGTATCTTGAAATTCAACACCGTGACGAGTAATGGCTTTGGAATATCTTGGAAACGCGTGATAGTGAACAAAGTGATCTTTCATCATCAGGGCTAGGTAGTTAAACTTTTCCGCACCGTATAGTTTCCTGGTCGTGTCCTCAAACCATTTTGCGACGATTGGAAATTCTGCCCCCTCGTCGGTACTCAGATCCGACATTGCTGGGACAAATCGCTTCGGTGCAATAACACAAGACCCTAATGTCAGGTGCTTGTATCGAACCATAACGACCCAGTGTTCAAATTCCTTTATGGAATATTGGTCTGGGTTGAATACGCTTAAGTACTCCATATCGTCCTCCTTTTATCTAGTCTACGGTCACGAACTTGTGAGTGAACGCAAGCTTAGCTTATCATGTTTTTGTGGTAGAGCTCGTCCATCACCAGTTTAATTGGGCATCCAACGATTTCTCGGTCAGCATAGGTCAGCCACCTTATCTCCTCGATATCTCCTGGTATTGGGGTACCCTCGAACAAACCTGTATAGAATGTGATCTTGACCAATGTACCGTCTGGGCTTCCATGAGATTGGGCAATAACCGTTCCGAAATGTGCCATTGAATCGAGATTCAGTTCAACATTAATTTCCTCGGACAATTCTCGGGCAAGGCATTCGGCATCGGTCTCACCCGCTTCTCGCTTGCCCCCGGGGGAATAGTATACGGTCTTGCCATGACTGCGAAGCATTAATAGTTTTCTGTCCCTTATGCAAACCAGAGCTACTTTATCAATTTTGATCTCAGGCTGAATTTGTGTGAATCGCCCGTCATCCCACTCGGATTTGGGACGCGTCCAGATTTGACAGTCGCCTTGGATATCTTGATAGACTATCATCGGCTCTGCGGTTTCACTGCACTTTGCCTCTCCTACGATTCGATACAGTCCACCCTTGCGGTGTTGAAAAATTCTCAACGCAACCTCCTGCCTAATTCTGCGATAAGTTCATCAATTTTTGCGATTTGCTTTTCAGGCATATCACGCAACTTACCAATTTGCTCTTTGAGGTCGTCGTGTTGCGTGTGAACAAACGGCATGCCATTTTGTATAAGCTTTTTAGCCATTCGATGATATGTCAGGATTGAATGTAGGATTTTGTGTTGTTTTTCTGGGCTTGCGTACGCATCAATATCACTGAACGCGTTTTGATACAGGAAGTCCTCACGAATGTGCTTTGCTGTTTCCATTGTTAGCTTATCCGCATCAGACAACGAGTCCATCCCAACAAGACGGACGATCTCCTCGAGATTAGCATTTTCCTGCATAATTTTGATTGCGTCGCCTCGATTATCCAGGAATGTCTTGTCAATGTTAGCGTCGTACCAGTCCGCCATTTGCTCTGGGTACAAACTGTACGAAATTAACCAGTCAATCGCTGGGAAGTGTCGCTTGTACGCCAAGGCACTGGACAGCCCCCAGAAAACCTTAACGATTCGCAGTGTACCCTGGGACACTGGTTCGGATAGGTCACCTCCAGGAGGAGAAACCGCACCAATTGCGGTAACAGATCCTGTTTTATCGCCAGACCCAAGGAGTCTCACATTCCCTGCCCTTTCATAGAAATCAGCAAGACGGGACCCCAAGTAAGCGGGATACCCCTCTTCACCAGGCAATTCCTCCAGACGACCACTCATCTCACGAAGAGCCTCGGCCCAACGAGATGTCGAGTCCGCCATGATTGCCACATTATAACCTTGGTCACGGAAGTATTCCGCGATTGTGATTCCGGTATAAACGGACGCCTCCCGAGCAGCAACCGGCATATCGGAAGTGTTCGCGATAAGGATTGTTCGCTTCATAAGTGGTTGTCCATTCCTGATATCCATTAAGTGAGGGAATTCGGTCAGAACATCTGTCATTTCGTTGCCACGCTCGCCACACCCTATATATACAACGATTTCCGCATCAGACCATTTTGCAATTTGATGTTGAACAACGGTTTTCCCTGAACCGAATGGCCCTGGAATCGCTGCGACCCCACCTCTTGCGATTGGGAAGAATGTATCAATAACTCTCTGCCCTGTTAATAACGGTGTACTAGGGGCAAGCTTTTCCTTGAACGGACGCCCAACACGCACAGGCCATTTTTGCAGCATTTGAACTTTTGTGCCTCCAATAACGGCAATGTCATCGATGATTGTGTATGAACCAGATTTGATTTTTTCGACTTTTCCAGACACACCGTGCGGAACAAGAATTCTGTGCTCGACAACTTCGTTTTCTTGAACAACACCCAATATATCACCAGCAGTCACTGTGTCCCCAACCTTGGCGGTGGCCTTGAAATCCCACTTTTTTTTCCTATCGATTGCAGGAATATCTATACCACGGGCAATTCGATCACCCGTAAGATCACGAATAACATCCAGCGGCCGTCCGATTCCATCGTACATACCCCCCATCATTCCAGGAGCAAGTTCAACCGACAAAGGCATCCCTGTTGATACGACTGGGTCGCCAACACCCAAACCTGTGGTTTCTTCGTAAACTTGAATAGAGGCACGATCGCCCCTAAGCTCCAGAATCTCACCAATTAGACCCTCAACAGACACACGAACAACATCGAATAATTTAACATCCGACATGTTCTTTGCCACGATCAGGGGGCCAGATACTTTAATGATTTCGCCTTGTTTTTTTGCCATGATTCCCTCCTTAATTTCGCAATGCGGCACTACTGCCTACTGCTTTTTCCATGTTGCGAATAATTTTGTTGATTGACTCGCCGTCTTTCTCCCTGCCATCGGGAATTGCCAAGATTATCGGATATGGGCGGTCATCGTATTTTGTAAAGTCATGCTGCTTGTACTCGGTTTGGGTCACCAGAACCAACGAAAAGTCATCCAAGTCATCAACCTTGTCCAAGATTTCAAAACCCAACGCTTTGAATACCCCGACTATATCTTTGTCACCGAATACTCCTAATCTCTTGTCCATCTACAGCACCCCCTGCAATTCTTCTCTGATTTTTTCTTTACTCTTGCCAAATTTTTTACCAGTCAGAATTGTTTTAACAACCCGCAATTCCTCCATTTTGGCGATGTACCAATGAAATAAGGGGTTCAGGCGGAAGCTGTCCTCCCCTCCCTCTTTGGATAACTTGACAAGGTATGATTGAGACGCATTTTCAAATTCGGTCAAGCTACCACTGTCTAGACCCTCGGTCAGTTTATCCAATAACTCGGAAAACTCTAGGTTACCTATCGCGGTTTTGACTTTTGCTGTGTTACGCTCGAAAATAGACATCAGCTCGCCCTCGGTTACATTACCACCTTCAATGAAGATATTGGATGGTTTGCTCCCGATTGCACGAACCTTAGCAAATGTTCGCAAGTTCAGCAAGTCTAACTCTGCCTTGAAATAGTTGGTAATATCTTTATTTTTAAGCTGCTTTAATCTTGCGAACTGCTGGTTGTAATAATTCTGAATAGTTTTAATATCCGCAGCACCCTCTTGATCAAAACTGGCTTTCGCAAAAACAATCTCTGCTAAAATTGGATTTGGGCAAAGTTCTTTAAAATCAGATATTACCCGTGTCAACTCTGCCTCGAATATGTTCGCAGCAAACAAATCCCATCCACATTCATGTAAAATGTCTGTTGCATCTTCAACCGTATTCATCGCAATCATTCGGCGTATTCTGTCTGCGTTTAAAAGTTGAGTTGACCTCACCGCTAAAATCGCATTGGTATACAGAACGCTCAAAACAACCTCCTAGAATAACTTCTTTGCAACTTCCATTTCTATGTCTTCACGCAAACTCGCCAATAACTCAGGCAAGGTCAGTGATAGGGTATAGTTTGTGTTTTCAATAATAATACCACCCTCTTTTGCTGGGGTAATTTTGTCGCCGGTTTTGGCAAACTTTTTCTTCAAAGTATCCGCCAACTTGGCGTCTTTAAGCTTTTTTCCAGCCTCGATAAATACCGCGTCGATTGCGACCTGACGAGCTTCTAACTCCTGCTTTCTTGCCAAGATTTTGGATGCAATTTCGGCTTGTTTAGCCTCGGCAACTGCTTTTGCCATGCCTCGTTCAATTTGAGCTTCGGATTCCTGCTGATGCACAATTTTTGCATCTTCGACCCGTTTCTTTGCGGCGGCTTCTGCACTGGTAACAATTGCCTCGGCTTCGGCTTTTGCATCCAATTGGATTCTCTCCGTAATAAACATACTAACCTCCGATTACAACATAGGAACTTGAAGAACACCAAGAATCGATACGATAAGTGCGAACAGGGCAAATAGTTCGATAAAGACACTCATAACAAGAGCACGACCACTAAGCTCTACACGCTTTCCAACCATTCGAACACCCGCGGCACAAACCTTCGCTTGGGCGAGACCCGCCGCCATACCTGCAATCGCGATTGGCAAGGACAGGGCAAGAACCATCAAACCTTCTTCGGTTCCGTAACTGCCGCTGCCTAGAACAACATTGTTCACGATAAGGAAACCCACAACGAACCCATAAAGAGCGTTGGATGATGGGATTAACTGCAAAACAAGCAATTTACCATACTTTTCTGGTTGTTCGGATACTACGCCTGCCGCGGCTTGTTGAACCCACGACATACCAACCGCCGAACCGATACCTGTCAAGGCAACCGCAAGTGCCGCGCCGATAAGGGCGTACACATTACCCATCGTTGCCCAGCCCGAGGCCTCTAACAACATCACTTCCATTCACTACCTCCTTGTAATAATTTTGGTGAAATCCTGACATAGGTCAGGGTTGAACCCATTGGTGTAAAGACCGAGCCTCCGCCCTCGTAGAATTTGCTGAAGAACTCGATGAACTGTAATCTTGCGTTATGGATATATGCGGACAATAATGCAAGTGCGAGATTGAATGTGTGGAACGCAATCGCAATGATACCCCCAATGATGTAACCCCACCATGTACCGAAGAACATACCACCCATAGTATTTGCTACCATGGCAATAACCGCCCCCACAAGGCCAAGGCCGAACAGTCGTGCATAAGACAGGATGTCCGAAACATAGTTAACGAAGCTGTATACCCCTCCGAAACCGCCGATAGCCTTGCCCGCGATTCCTCTTCGTTTCCTGCCTGCAGTCAAGGCAACACCTGCGACGAAGGTCAAAGCAATACCCGCACCGATTGTAAACAAGATTGAAATATCCGCGACCATTCCTGAACCAACTAAAGCCAATACCGCCCCAAGGAAGAACATGAATCTGAATCCTGGGTCAAGAATCGCGTCAACAACTTGGCCTTGACGCATCAGGTTATAGAACTTCAACGCGATACCGACCATAATGTGAACTACACCCAATGCCATCGCCAATATCATAAACATTAACGGGTCACCGATCGGGTCAATAACCGGAGTTCCTATACTGATACCAAATGTACTCATGAAGAAGACGCCCCATAGCACTGTGGAAACCGCCCCCATAGCTACAACCAACATCAGGTTTTTAACACCCATGTTTTGCGGCTTGATCTTTAAAAGCACATAGCCTGTCAAACATGCCATGATGATTCCGTAACCAATATCACCAATCATCATGCCAAAGAAGATAAAGTAGAAAAATGCAACAAACGGGTTCGGGTCTATATCGTTCTTTGCTGGTGCCCCGTACATATTTGTAATAGCTTGATATGGGCCAGTAATTTTGTTTCCTTTGATGAAAACAGGCGGTTCATCTAGAACTACTGTCCTGCCCCACTTTAACCTGATACCTGGGAATATCTGCTTTAAGAGGATTTCAAGATTTTTTTTTTCAGAGTCAAGGACCCAACCATTAAGTATGTAGTAGTCCTTGGATTTTAGAGTTCCAGCCAAGATATTCTCTGTGTCAAGCTCGTTAGCTGCATAGTCGTAGTATTCCTTTAGCATCTTTATTTCGGCACTTGTCAGAACGGATGCAACACGGACTTGCTCGGCGTCTTTTTCTAGCTTTTCAATATCCGCTTTCAGTGCATCAATTTGTCCCGCAGGCGTTGTATCAAATTGAAACTGGGCTTGCCTGAATTGATAGTCATAGATTGTGTCAACAAGAACTTGGTCGGATTTATGACCGATTAGGATAACCCCCATCTCGTCCCCGTTGTTCTGCGAAAAGATGTTAACTTCACTTAGATCGAAATCTTCCCTGAATTTTTCCAATTGAGGGGTTGGAATAATACCATATAATATGTAGCTACTTTTTGTCGGAGCAAGTTTGTTCCACTTTAAATCAAACTTGTCAAATGCGTGCAGTTGCTGGATAGTTTCTTTGTGTTTTGCTATGGAAGATTTGATTCCGCTTGCACGAGCAGCCAATTTCTCTTTTGCTTCGATAAGCCTTAGCACTTCCCCATCTTTTTTACCAAGAGCTTTTAACTGGTCAAATGCCAAGGTTTCAATACGGCTGTAATTTCTTGAGTTCTTTTTGTCATCGACGGATTTAGAATACTCCAATACATGGTTAATTCGTGCAAGAAGAGTTGTATAATGCTCCAGAACTGGGCTTTCTACATCCTCGGACTTACCTCTTTTGAAAGAAGATAGCTCGAATGCCTGTGTACTCTTTAGTTCCTCGATTACCGCCCTTAGTTCCTCTAGGCTGCCTCTTATACTTATCTTACGCAAATCTTTTTTCGCCATAATGACTCCTTACCCAAATTTCTTTTTGAACTCCGCCACGACATGTTTAACTGCGTTGTCTTGTCTCTTCTTGTCGATTTTGAGCCCGGCCGTCTTGTCGTGGCCGGTATGGCGTTTTTGCTTGGGCTGCTCTATGGTCTTGCGGCCCAGATTTGATATTTCGTCATCCGCTTTTTTCGCGATTTCATCTGCCTCTTTGCGTGCCGCGTCTAATATCGCGATTGCCTTGCCTTCGGCTTTTTCTATTTCGTCCATTACTTGTTTTATTTCCACAACCAAGAGTATACTCCTGTCGGAAATAATATGCAAGCACTTTTTAATGTCTACATTTAAAAAGCCCCCAGAAAACCAGGAGCCTTTTTGATTTTATCTTTCCAAATTACGCGAAGAAGTGATTACCCGCTACATTTGGGAACATCCCTGCATCGTAAATAATTTGTAATATGCCAGGCAAAACCGTTACTCCAGCAGGGTACATAAAGAATCGAACCTGGGTAGTTGCAGCCATATACAAAGATGATTGGTATCCACCGATGTAAACATCAGGGAATGCCCACAGAAGAACCTCCATTGGAATTCGGGCAGGCAATACTGTAATCCCTCTTCCCGCCATGTATGCGTCTTCGTGTGTTCGGGCAGGGTGTGGCTTCCACATAAAGGTATAGTTAACGCCGTTTGCCCCAAACTCTGCAAATACTTGGTCAACCAACTCGGATAAACTATGGTTAGGGTTTGAACCACTAATGATCATAATCGGACGGTCGGCCTTTTCCGCCTCGGCAAAAATACTGTTAAGAATTGGACGCAATGGCTGGTCTTGATTTTCGCCTAGATTAAAGTTAGGGTTATTCAGGACACCTTCAAAGAATAGTTCACGATTCTCGAGTGTCAGAGTGTTAAGAATGTCAGCTGGTTGACGCTTGACAAGCGTTGCAGTCATCAGCTCTCTTTGAACAGTTGAATTTGTGTTCACAAGGAATCTGTACTCTGGGAATTGCATCCAGAATTCGACATTAGGCAGTTGCGCGGCAACATAGGCATAGTGACTCCAGCCCACATATGGGTAAACTCCTCCTGGGGCAGCCTCTTGGTTTGCAAAATGCGGCAACCGAACATTATGAAAGCTGTTATAATGTTGTGCCCAACGAGCAGCAGCATCATGACCCAGACCATCAACATATTGCTGGTCAAACAATGGTCCGTAAGTTGCTGTTCCATCTGTTAATACAGTTACATGGAAACGCTCCATTGGAATGCCTGCCCTTAGGGCTGCATAGAACGGCATCAATACCCTCAGGTCATCAACGAAGAATCTAAACATTGCATTTTCATGCTTGGCATCTAAATCAGCTACTCTTTGACGCATTGATTGTGCAGAGCTTAGCATATAATTACCTTGCCCTGGACGGGTAATTTCCGTCATGAACTCCACATGGCCTGGCAATGCCCCTTCGTAAAAAGTGTCTTGACGCCCATAAAATTTAAAAGTTGGATGTGTGTGCGTCAACATATGCAAGCTGGCATACAGCGTTGGCAATGTACCGAATGTTGTATAAAAGTAAAATACCGGTTGTGCTGTATCTTTATCGTCATCCCCTCCTCTACATCCTACAAGAGCGACAGGTATAGCTATTAACATAGCCATGCCCACTAATGCTGCCAACAATTTCTTCATTGCTACCTCCTTAACTTTAATAAAGCACACCCCTATATCTTGGGCAAGCAATTTTTGTCAAACTTTTTACAATTACCTTGAATAATAGGCGTATTCTGGGAATCTACCATCATTAAAGTGTCGTCTCAGCCTGTACATCGTCTGACCATATAGATCTATTTGCACTATCGCTCGCTGAACTGTCTCGTGCGATGGTGCATGCCCATGAACTGTGTTTGGTCGCGATCCGTCTGTAAAATTCACCATATCGCGTGTTACCCAAGGCAACCCTGTATCTAAACAGAGACCAAAGAATGCCACCCCATAGGTCACAAATCCTATTCCGACTGAAAAACTACTCTCATCAAAAATGGAAACCCCTAGAGTTATATCCTTGCTTACATTCATCCCAAACAAGTGCATAACTGTAGGGAAAATATCGCTATTTGACATAAATCTTTCGATTACCCTGCCTCCGCTTAGTGCCTCTGTATCGCGTGGGTTAAATATGATAAACGGCAGTCGCTCGCCCAGTGTTTGATTAATATTCGTGTGAGAGAGTCGCCCTCCACCTGTATTTTCATGATGATTATACCAAGAAAAATTGAAATGGTCCGCATACAAAACAAGGGCAGTTGTCTCAATCAACATAACCGTCCCACAAGGATGACGAGCAAGGTCAGGCGTAGATTTAAGATGGTCCAATAATACACCTATCCCTCTATCCAAATTATGGGCGTTCATCAGGTATTGCATTACTGCCCGTTGTTCGAACAGTGTTCCTGTTATCAATTTTGGAAAATAAGTGGGTAACAGATGCCTAACAGCCATGATTGCATCAAAGTCTGGAGTAAAGTACTGGGCAAATCTTGGATGATTTATTATAAAAGATCCAGCACCATCATGATCAATGTGAAGATATATAGGATGATGCGTTGTGACATTCAAGACATAGTTCATAAATGTTCTGTCTGATGGAGCAATATCGTCAATCATCCATCTGAACATATGGTAATCGGAATTTAAAGTTGTCCTGCCGTATATGCCTTGTCCGTAATCATGAGGGACTCTGAAAAAGTCGAATCCTATTCCCTCTGGAAGTACCACATCCCTGTCATACATATCACGCCACCAATTGTGAAACGACCCCAGTTGATCATAACCCTTGCGACGGAAAATGTTTGGCAGGCTCATCGGGGCATTTGCCCGGGGAAATGAATTCCACATCTCCTGCCCCATCAAGTGAGATCCAACAAGGGATGTCCATTCCGTCATACATGTTCTCTCGAATGCATAATACCCATCCACCGAGGTGCTTATGCCCTTCAGGTCCCACAAGTTAGGCATTACAAGTGGATGGATCGCGTCCTTCTCTAATGTCTCCATCATTATCATTATCAAGTTATAGTCTTCGCTCAATTCAAAGGGTAACATCGGGAAATCCGTCATCCCGCCCCCAGCCCTACTTGCACTGATCCCAAACGAAGGCCTGATATTCATAATCTCCATTAAATTGATGGTATAAAAAAGAGGGGTACCAAACCTTTGCATAAATGCCTGCCTGTTCATAAAAGTACCCAAGATAAATCTGTCGTTATTTGCGTTCTCGGTAAAACTGCTGTCCTTCGCAACAGTAGGCAATGTGGCAAAGCTGATAAAAACCGAAATAAATACCACCATAATTGCCGATCCAACTGCTAAGATACTGCGGCCCCTGTAACCGGCCCTGTACTCGCGATACCAAGCGGCGAGGAAAACTGCCAACACAAAGAACACCGCGGTAATCATAAAGGCCAAAACTATATTGAGTACAGGCATAATGGTCGCAGCCTCTTGATTATTCAAGGCCGATTGCAAGCCCCTTAACTGCTCCAGAAGGAATATCTCGGACAGGTTACGATGGGCAATCAAATTACCCATAACTAACCCCGCCTGTACTAAGAGGACAATACCAAAGATTGAAACCTGAGCAACGCGACTAGGGATACAGCTGACCAGTAAAGCAAAAATCACCACTAGTCCAAACGAAAACAAAAATTGTCGGGGGAACGCCCAGCCCAAAGAAGCAAACAAGAAAACTTCCAAAATAACCGATATCAGCAGATACAACAACGGAATCGCCAGAGAATATAACAAGTTCTTGCTTGGCATCACCTATTATACATAGCCAGGCTGGACTGTGTCAAGAGACCAGCGCATGAATCCGAATCAAACTCACCCCCACCCAATTCCCAAAAGAACTTGTAATATTCAACCGTATGACATTTGTACGGATACCTCCGACATGAACATGGTGGTAGGCCTGGTTATGGTTTGCTAGTTCAAAAGGCTCCCCTAGCAAGACTCCGTTGAGACCAGCTGTGAAATGACCCTCCCTTGTGCGATTATTGCCAGCGGATGTATTGCCCCAAAGTTCTATCGAATGGATTGTTATGTAGTAATTTAATTGAAGCTCAAGATAACCCGTTCTTTGGTTGACGCTCCAGTTATCACCGTTTCCACCTGAACCACCGCTCATGGTTCCGTTGAAAGCACGCCATGGATGTTCGTTGCGGTATGTGCCGCTGGCGGATACGGTGCCGTGGGTGTTGGTTGGAGAGGTGAAGGTTGGCTGGGTCCATCTGTCGGTAGTCGCATGAATAACAATCTCGTTCGCCCCAATATAGTTCCCCCATGAGCTAGTGATATTCAAGCGGACAATTCGAGTACGCACCCTTGGAACAGGAATTACCGTTCGGGCCAGGCTTTGCCTGG
>Ga0131853_10006732_pt1 | contig 20758 bp, 21 predicted proteins | sample TergutLab28metaG_FD_92764 | JGI IMG/M metagenome (GOLD analysis project Ga0131853, IMG submission 92764) | Labiotermes labralis P1 segment gut microbial communities from Petit-Saut dam, French Guiana - Lab288 P1 (version 2) (version 2) | ecosystem: Host-associated > Arthropoda: Insects >...
GACCCAAGCAAAACATATCCCGGTATTTTGATGATTCACGGCGGGCCCAAATCCGTCTCAGGTTGTGCTTATATGCACAATCAGCAATTCTACGCCGCCAATGGCTATTTTGTGTTCATGTGCAACCCTAGAGGCAGCGATGGTTACGGCGATGAGTTTTCTGACATCCGCGGCAAATATGGCATGATTGATTATGATGACATCATGCGCTTCACTGATGCCGTTTTGCAGACGTATACGCAGATTGATGCCAATCGCGTGGGCGTGGCAGGGCATTCTTACGGCGGTTATATGACGAGCTGGATCATCGGGCAGACCGATAGATTTAAATGCGCGGTATCATCCGGCACAATTTCAAACCTCACCACAAAAGTCCTCACGACCGATATCGGCTACTATCACAACATGCCCCAGCAACTGGCGACACCCTGGGATAACTACGAAAAAATATGGTGGCATTCTCCGCTGAAATATGCGGACAAAGTTAAGACTCCTACCCTGTTCATCGAGGGCGAAAAGGACTACCGCACATGGATTGTTGAAGGTATTCAAATGTTCACAGCCCTTAAAATGCACGGCGTGGACAGTAGAATGTGCCTAATTTACGGCGCAAACCACGGCCAATCTTCAAAGCCCGAAAACGCCATCACCGTGCTCACGGAGGCTCTTGGTTGGTTTGAAAAATATTTGAAATAGGGGGTTATCACATGGAAAAAATCTTTATAAAAGACGCGAAAACGCCCCGAGGGCACTATAGCCCGGGCGTCAAATCTAACGGCATGGTTTATGTCTCCGGGCAGCTGGCCGTATGTCCTTTCACAGGCGAGAGAAGCACAGGGGATATCACCTGCCAAACTAAGCTCGCCCTTGAAAACGTGCAAAGAATCTTGGAGAGCGCAGGTTCTTGCGTTGATAAAATAGTTAAGCTAAACGTATTCATATCCGACATTAGCTATTGGGATAAGGTGAATGACGTTTGCAAAGAGTTTTTCGGAGAGCATAGGCCTGCGCGGATTGTAGCGCCTGTGCCGGAGCTGCATTATGGGCTTTTGATTGAGATTGATGCTGTGGCAGAAGCGTGATCATGCCAAACGACGGACAATTAATAACCGCCCCTATAATTGCATATTCCCCAATATAACAATAGCGGGTGAGCGACTCGATCACCCGCTATTGTTATATTATAATAAGGAGCCCATAACATAACCGGCGCACAACAAAGAGCCTCTGCAAAAAAATCGGACGCGCAGTACGCGCCCCTACGGGAAATAGGAGTTGATTTTATTGAAATTCATTTGCCAAACATGCAATAAAGAGCATTCCCCGGCGCAGCCCGCCTATCAATGCGATTGTGGCGGCCTTTTTAAGGCTGATTTTGATTGCAACGCTATAGATTTTGGTGCGCTTCCAAAAATGCAGGCCGATTTGTGGAGATATATAGACTCCATGCCTTTTGAAGATGAAGCGTACCCCAAGCTGGTCACGATGGGAGAGGGCTTCACTCCTCTTATCCCGTTGAATCCAAAATCTCCGAATCTACTGGCAAAATGCGATTATTTCATGCCCACCCTCTCTTTTAAGGATAGATGAGCCGTAGTACTGATGGCTTACGCAAAGAAACTGGGTGTTCCAAAGGTGGTTTGTGATTCCAGCGGCAATGCGGGCACGTCCATCGCAGCCTATGCCGCGCGAGCCGATATCGCCTGCGAAGTGTATGTGCCGGAGGCAACATCCGAGAAGAAAATACAGCAGATCAGGGCACATGGGGCCGATGTGTTTAAAATCGCAGGAAGCCGCGAAGACACGGCAGCTGCGGCAGCAAAGGCGGTTTTGGGCAGTGGAGCTTTTTACGCCAGCCATGTTTATAATCCGCTGTTTTACGAAGGCACAAAAACCTACTTTTTTGAGGTGTTTGAGCAGCTGGGCAAAATGCCCGATAATTTCATAATCCCTGTCGGCAACGGCACATTGCTTTTGGGCGCGTTTAGGGCTTTTGAGCAAATGATGAAATGGGGCGCAATCAAAAAAATGCCGCGAATTTTAGCGGTGCAGGCCGAAAACTGCGCACCCATCTACCGGGCTTGGGCGAATGGAGACACAAATGTGTCGGCAGCCGAAAATAAGGGCACTGCGGCAGAAGGCATAGCTATAGCCGCCCCCGCCCGAGGACGGGACATTCTTGCCGCCGTAAAAGCAACGGATGGCGACATAATCACCGTAAATGACGAACAAGTCCAATCAGCCAGAGAGGAAATGGCAGCATTCGGCTTCTACGTAGAAATAACCGCCGCCGCAAACTACGCAGGATACAAGAGCTTCATTAAAAAATGCCCGAATCTTGTAGAGCAAGTGCATGTTATGCCGCTTTGCGGAGCAGGTATAAAAAGTTCGTAGCGAACATGCATACCACCTCTTTTGTGGGCAGCAGAAAGGAACGTACTTATTTTGTAATCTCAAAAACCATATACTATTTTGGCGCATTGTAGTAAATACACCCAGGCGGACATTTAGACTTGTTTTTGCTAATTGGGCAAATATACTCGCCGTTAACCATAGCCACTTGTTCTGGGCGTATACCACATGGTGTCGTAACTGAATTATGCTTAATTGGTTTCCATTCGACACGTTTAAACATTGCAACCATAGCAATAGGAATATAAGTTAGCATGAACATCGGAAATGTGAAAAGATATGCAATCTTATAAAATGCCCTGCAATGTATCATTTTCCATTCTGTTATAACAGTTATGCTGCCAATTGCAAAAAGTAAGATGTACAAAGTCAAAAGAGCGGTTACAATTAAATTAACTATAGCAGAAATGTCAAAGCCAATTGCCAAACCTAAGATAATTATAATCAAATTGAGTGACATTGTAACAGATGTAAGTATCATACCGGGCAATATCGTCATAAACATATCGAAAGCATAAAAACTACGTTTTTTGAGCATTGTTTTAATTAAATTTACACCGTACTTCCCGAAAACTTGATAAAAGCCTTTTGCCCAACGCATACGTTGATTCCAAGATTGGCGAAAAGTAGTAGGTTGCTCATCATAAAAAATTGCTGATTCGCAGTACGCTATGCGGTTTCCTACTATTGCGTTATGATTAGAGAACTCTATATCCTCGGTAAGTAAATGAAAAGGCCAGCCGCCATTTTCAATGATAATATCCGTCGATACCAAAAAGCCTGTTCCCGATATGGCGCAACCTGTGCCCAGTATCATTCTTGCGTTATTCATATACTTTGATTCACGCAAAAACCAAAGAGAGTAGCCAGCAGATAACCAGTTATCAGCATAATTTTTGGAGTTTCTATAGCTCGTTATGATTTTATGGTCATCACTAAAAGTTTTGTTCATCTCAGATATATAGTTCAAGTCAAGAAGATTGTCAGCGTCAAAAACAAAAAAGCCATCAAGCTGGTCTTTCGTATACGATTCAAATATTTTACCGAATAGGAAGTTAAGAGCGTAGCCTTTACCTACTCGCTTTTTGTTAAAGCGCTCCCAAACAATAGCCCCTGCGTCTCTAGCAATATTGGCGGTATTGTCCGTGCAGTTATCAGCAATAACAAAGATTTTGATATTCTCTTGAGGATAAGATTGCCCTTGTATACTGGCTATAAGCTGTGCAATAACTTGTGATTCATTTCTTGCCGCTATCAAAACAGCAAAATTATGTATGCAAACTTCTCTACCATAAGTTTCGATTTTCTTTTTAGCGAAAATAGAAATAAAAATATAAACAATCTGATAAGAATAAAACGTCGTAAATATTATAGCGACGATTATATTAAACACTACAAGGATTTGAATAAGCAAGTGATTTCCCCCACAGTTGGAATTTCCGGATATTTCTCGCCGCTTTTCTTTTTGTTAGATCTATGCAAGCTATAATATATAGCCACCACAGCATAGCGACATATCCCGAAAATCAAACGGAGAAGTTAGATACGTTGTTTTGAGCAGACCGCCCTTTTAATTATACCATACCCTACACCAAAATTCTACACCAAAATTTAATTGGTGTATGTTTTTAGCCTACGTCAACAGCATATATCTCGTAATTATTATGGCTTACGGCTTTGGTCAACTACCAAAGTATCAGCCGCAGAGCCAGAAACCAACACAAGAAATTCAGAAGCTCCCTTTAATTTCAATGCCCTAAGACAAGCAAGTAATGAAATGCGGGCAACTTTTTCATACAAATTTCATTATGCATCAATATCCGATTTTACCCCCAGCCCTACAAATTTCCTTGTAACGTTTAACGGATGGCTTGGTAATGCGGAAAGTTTAGAAATAAACTTGTTAAATGCTGACCTCAAAATCATAATTCATAATGATAGTTCGGCTTTTGTGCAAAGTAGCGATTGGTCTACCGCTCTTTTTAGACATAGCCCTTTGCATGGTATCTCAACTATATCTTCTTCATCTGTACCTTTGGCGGAAGCAATAAGAATAGCACGAAATCATATCGGGTTGCCGCTTGCTCATGGTGCGGGTTTTTCTACAAGAATGCTGGAGATGGACAAACGTTAGACGATAGGCTGAATACGGAAATCATAACCAAAAAGACTATGCAGCCGATATGCCCGCAAGGGCAGCAAAAAGAGCTTCTCCCTCAAATTTTAGAGGCAGAGGCTCTTTTTCGATCAGTTTTCGCAAAGATATTTCTATGCCATAATGGTTCTAATCATACATCTCAATGCATCCACAATCATATCAACTGGCATCGATGGCGCGTTTTTACCAACTGCCTGCTCCGGCAAATAAGGTATGTGCACAAACCCCGCCCTCATTTCCGGGCGGTTTTTTGCGGCATAATGCAGCGCGCCGTACATGATGTGATTGCAGACAAACGTTCCTGCCGAATTGGATATCACCGCAGGGATTTTCGCGGCGTTCATATCGCTCACCATCGCCTTTATAGGCAACGTCGCGAAATAAGCATCAGGGCCATCTTGTGCAATTTTACTGTCGGAGGGCCGATTGCCTTCGTTATCGTCAATACGGGCGTCGTCGCAGTTGATAGCGATGCGCTCCACATTGATATTAGGCCGCCCTCCCGCCTGCCCGATGCACAGCACGGCATCAGGGGATTCTTTTTCAATCGCCGCAATCAGCTTCTCAATGCTTTTGTGAAAAATAGTCGGAAGCTCATGTTTGATCACAGCCACCCCGTCAATCTCATCAGAAAGCCGATTAACCGCCTCAATCGCAGGGTTGATCAGTTCCCCGCCAAATGGATCAAAGCCCGTTACTAAAATCTTTTTCATCATCGGCTCACTCCGCCTTTACCAAGTAAGCAACCACAAACTCTCCACAGGCGATGTACGATTTGGGCCGCGCAGTCAGGGCATAGCAATCCGCAGGCGCAAGTATGGGGTTGCCGTTTAACGTCCCGGTTGTCTCGCCCGCTTTTGCCCAATCTCCTGACTTTATCGCGGGCTTCCACAGTCCGTTTTCCGCAGCCGTCACATGCTTAATCGGCCCAAAAGCATGGACTTCATTCTGAATACAATCGCCCGAGACAAAGCCTTCATGACGCAAAGCATTCATCACGCCGTCCCATCCCTGCTTCGTGCTTTGCCGGTTTATAGCGCCCGGCCCCGGGCCGTTGGGCATCTCGATAATAAGAGCCGCCTGGCCGCGCTTGCAGGCCTCGATAAACAGCTGCCCCGACGCGCCGCCGGAGTGCACAAGCGCGGGAATGTTCAACAAATCCGCCAATTTCCTTGTCTTTGGATACTCGCTATACACCGCCAATGTGTAGGATTGAGAATTTTGCCCGCAGTTATGCAAATCAATGATCATATCCGCATCCTTAGTCAATTCCATTACGGCGTGTGCCAGTCGCTCGGTGTAGCTGCCCTGCGCGCTGCCGGGAAACGACCGATTCATATCCTTGCGGTCAAAAGAATTAGCCCTTTCCATCTGCCTAAACGCGATAGGATTACAAATCGGCAGCACCACCACACTGCCTTTCAGAGGAGGGTTTTCCTCAAAATATTCAACTAGCTTCTTGCAAATATGAATCCCCGAAACCTCGTTGCCGTGTATACCGCCCGTAATGGCAATTTTGGGCGACCCGCTGCCAAATTCATATACATCAATATAAGTAGGCATCATATCATTTACTTGAACTTGCCTGTGCATATTAAGCCCCCCTACTCTTGTCTCTACATTTTCGTCTCCAGCATCTTGACCGCAAGCTCTACGCAGTTCTCCACATCACTCACCGAGCACATTTCATTGTCAGAATGTATGTATCTTGACGGGACGGAGATTACGCCTGCTTTTACGCCTCCTTTGGTGAGCTGAATCGCGCCCGAATCTGTGCCGCCTGCCGTCAGGATTTCGAATTGATGCGGGATGTTGTTGTCTTTAGCTACTTTCTCCATGTAGTTTACAACATCAGGCGAGCATATAAGTGAGCTGTCTTTAATTTTGATTGCAGCCCCTGCACCCATTTTCATCGGAAGTTTCATAGCGTTTGGAGTATCGCTTGAGCCTGTTACGTCAAAAGAAACAGCGATATCGGGGTCAATTGTGTAGCCTGACGTTCTGGCGCCCTTTAAGCCGATTTCTTCTTGCACCGTGAATACAAAATAAGTGTCATACACGGGATTTTTAAGCCTCTTGGCGGCCTCTATCATGATGTAGCAGCCGATTCTGTCATCTAATGCAGGAGACATGATGATGTTGTCGTCAACATAAGTCTCATTGCAATAAATGCAAGTATCGCCGATTTTCACTTTCTTCTCGGCTTCTTCTTTATTGCTTGCCGCAATGTCAATATAAAGTTTGCTCATATTAAAATCAGTTTTCATGTTTTCAACACGCTCGGAACGGATAACGCCGATAGTGCCGTTTGCAAATCTTACACGCTGGTTTGTGAGCATGTGCTCGCTGAAACCACCAATATTAGCAAATCTTAAAAATCCGGTTTCGTCAATATGGCTGATCAAAAACCCGATTTGATCCATATGCCCTGCCAGCATCATCTTCGGGCCATTGGCTTTTTTGTGCGCTATGAGATTTCCTAATACATCGGTGGTTATCTCGTCTACATAATCCCTGATTTCCTTCTCAATCACAGCGCTTATCTCACATTCCGAGCCCGACGGGCCGTATGCCTGGCACAAATCTTTAATGAGTTGTTTATTCATTCTCTAAATCCTCCCCAGTCTCTATAGAATTTCACCGTTTCCATAAGCAAGCACAAATTTCTGAACGAGCTTGACGTAGTTGTCCAAATCCCGTTTATCCACTACAGAAACGGGGGAATGGATGTATCTGCACGGCACGGCAAGGCCGATTACGGCAGTCCCGCCATGAGCTTCGTGGTAGTTGGCAGCATCTGTGCCGCCCATGTTTGTGCGCCTAAACTGATACGGAATGCCGTTTTTATCAGCAACAGTCGTCAGTGCATCTATGTATTTTTTCAGATATACACTTGTCCTGTCAATCATTGATATAGATGGGCCCTTGCCTTGTATGGTAACAGTCTGATGCTCTTTGATGCCCATAGTATCGGCACAAACTGTACCTTCAAGGTTTAACACCAAATCAGCGTGAACCTGATACGCGGTAATTTTTGAGCCACGCAACCCCACTTCTTCCTGCACATTAAAGCAAGCTGTGATTTTATGCGGACAATCCGATTTAAGGGCCTCAATTATCGCCATGCAACCCACTCTGTCATCCAAAGCCTTGGCCTTAATTTTTGTGCCAAACTCGACAAAATCGCTGTCAAAGGCCACAAATTCGCCTACCGAAACCAGGTTTTCGGCCTCTTCCTTGCTCTCGGCCCCAATGTCTATGTACATTTGCTCTACTTCAAGAGCCTTCGTGCGCTCATCGGGCTTTTGCAAATGAACGGCCTTTGTTCCGATTACGCCCGTCAGCTTATCCTTGCCGATTTTCACGATTTTTGAAGGCAGGATTCTGGCATCCACGCCCCATGAATGGAATCTTAGGTATCCATCCTTGTCAATATGGGTGATACATAAGCCAACTTCGTCCATATGAGCAGAAAGAACCAAATGCCTTCCTTCTTTATTTTTGTTTTTAACCGCAATCAAATTACCCATCCTGTCTGTATACATTTCATCGACATAGGGCTTGATTTCTTCTTTTATAATCTCCCGCACTTCGCATTCAAAACCGGGCAGGCCGTTTGCGTCAGTCAACCGTTTTAGTAACATAGCATCTCCTCCAAATCTCGGCCGTTTAAATCCAGCAGATAGCTTGTGATCAGCTTGGATGTCAACAAAATATCCTTCATTTTAATTACCTCAACGGAGGTATGCATGTACTTCAACGGGAAGCCGATTACGCCTGTGGCAGAGCCGCACCCGGCTACTTGCATTGTCATAGCATCCGTGCCTGACATGCGCGGGGCTACTTCTATCTGATGCGGAATGAAGTGTTCTTTTGCTGATTCGACAAGACTATCAAACACTCTGGGATGAATGTTGCATCCCCTTGTGATAACAGGGCCGCCGCCCATTTTCTTGCCTTTAGGCTCTTGCACATCGGGGCTTACGCCATGGCATACATCAAGAGCGATAGCGATATCAGGCTTGATCTCATAAGTAGCGACAAGCGCACCCTTCGCGCCCACTTCCTCTTGCACTGAGGCAACATAATAAATATCCACATCACAATCAGTATTTTTTAAATCCTGCATGGTTTGATATAGCGCGGCAACCCCTGCCCTGTCGTCAATAGCCTTGCCCGCGATTGAGTCGTTTTTAAGCTCAATCGTCGCTCTTTTTACCGTGACAACATCACCAATCCTCACCAGCTTGGCGAGCTCCTCGTCACCCATCCCTGTATCAATAGCCATATCCTCAATTTTGTGGGCTTTTTTTGCCTCTTCAGCCGTCGTAATATGAGGTGGTTTTACTCCGATTACCCCATACACATCTTCTTTGCCGTGCACATACACCTCTTGAGCCACCAGCGAGCGTTGGTCGTAGCCGCCAATGGTGGTAAACCTCAGAAATCCGCCCTTTTCATAGCCGGACACCATAAGGCCGATCTCGTCCATGTGGGCGGAAAAAAGCACACTGCCCTTACCCTTACCCTTCTTGACGCCGATCACATTGCCCAGCACATCCACCCGCACTTCGTCACAAAACTCTTTGAAAGCATCGGCAACAATCGCTGCCGTCTGCTTAAATTCAAAGCCCGCGACACCCGTGGAGTTACACAGATTGAATAAAAATTCTTTGGTCGTGGTCAAAAAAACACCTCCCTGAATATGTGTAATTGTATTATAACACAAGTTACATCATAAGTTTGAAAAATTTATATTTGGAAAACGAATATGAGGCTATGGACACGTCCCATATCAAGCGGATGTAATCTCGTGGTTGACAGTTTCCGGCTTTTGTGATATAATCACTAGGTTGTAACCACTCAAGGTAGGCTTTAAAGCATTCCTCATAGAGAATTGCGCCTGTTTTGGTGAGTAAAATTTTGGAGGTAATTATTGATGTATGCAATTATTGAAACCGGCGGCAAGCAGTATCGCGTGAAAAAGGGCGATACCATCAAAGTCGAAAAGCTCGATGTTAACGCGGGCGAAAGCCATGTATTCGAGAATGTGTTGATGGTAGGCAACGAGGGTGATGTCAAGCTCGGCGCGCCTTATGTAAACGGTGCTAACGTTACCGCTTCTGTGCTGGGTGACGGTAAGGCCAAAAAAGTCATCGTTTATAAGTACAAAGCCAAAAAGGGTTATCACAAGAAAAAAGGCCATCGTCAGCCATTTACCAGCCTGCGCATTGAAGCCATTAACGGTTAAATGAATGATTAAGGTGCAATTTTTTCATAATAGTAATGGGTGCATTTATCGCTTTCGGGTGTGCAATCATGGCGAGGCTGTGGTGTGCGCCGGAGTATCTGCTTTGGTTATCACATGTGTGAATTTTATACAGGAGCGGCTTGCGGCAGATGTTATCCAAAGCTATGCTGATGAGGATTTTATTGATTTTGAAATTCCTGATATAAAAATAGGAATAAGCCGCCATGATGCATCTTTGATTATAGAAAATATGGCTTATGGCATAAGGCAAATTCAAGAAAGTTATCCTAACGAAATACGTATAGAGAATTACAAAATGGAGGCAAAATCATGATTAAAATGAATCTACAGTTTTTCGCCAGCAAAAAAGGCGTGGGCTCTTCTAAAAACGGGCGCGATTCTAATTCTAAAAGGCTTGGTGCCAAGCGCGCCGATGGGCAAGTTGTAAAAGCGGGCAACATCCTCTACACTCAACGCGGCACGAAAATCCACCCCGGCAACAATGTCGGCATAGGCCGCAACGATACACTGTTCGCGCTGATTGAGGGGCGTGTGCGCTACGAAAGAAAAGGCCGCGATAAAAAGAAGGTTTCTGTTTATCCCGTCGAAGTGACTGCATAATTTACGGGGCGGCGTTTTGCCGCCCTTTCTTATTATTAAAAGCGAGGTGCTAAAATGAATGATAACAAAATTCAAAATTGGTTTATGATTGATGATTTGCCTTTCGAGGAAGTCGGCGAAGGTATTAAGCGCAAAATTTTGGCTTATAATGAGAATTTGATGGCTGTGCAAGGGTTTTTTGAGAAGGGTGCTGTTGGTACCGTTCATGATCACCCCCATGAGCAGATTACTTATGTTATTGAAGGCGAGTTTGAGATTGTTATCGGCAATGAAAAGCGGATTGTGAAAGCCGGAGATAGCATGTACAAGCAGCCGCATATCCCTCACGGCCCCGTATGCCTAAAGGCCGGCAAGCTGCTGGATATCTTTACTCCTCATCGGGCGGATTTTTTAAAAAAATGAAGTTGTTGATTTTGTTTGGCGCACAGGCCGTCGGAAAAATGACAGTTGGGCAGGAATTGGCGAAAATCACTGATTTTCGCCTTTTTCATAACCATATGACAATTGAGCTTTCAGTGGAAATATTTGGGGATTATAATATAAATGTAGTCCAAAGAATGCGTCAGGTGATTTTTGAGGAGTTTGCTAAATCAGATGCTTATGGCTTGATTTTTACTACATTATGGTCTTTTGATAATCCGGCCTCTTGGGAACTTATTAACAACATACAGGAAATTTTTTTGCAAGAAAAATCTGAAATTTATTATGTAGAGCTGGTGGCTTCGCAAGAAGTAAGGCTTGTGCGCAATGCCACAGAAAACAGGATGAAACATAAACCTACAAAAAGGGATACTGAAATATCGAAGAAGTTGCTGCTGGAATATGATGAAAGGCGGCGCATGGTAAGTTATGATGGCGAGATTGATTTTGAAAATTACATTAAAATTGATAACTCCAAACTATCCGCAGAAGCGGTAGCGCGGATGATTAAAGATGAATTTAATTTTTAACGGGTGACGATTATGAAAAAATTTTTCAAGGAATTTAAGGAATTTGCTCTAAAGAGCAATGTAATTAGCATGGCTACGGGTGTAATCATCGGCGTTGCCTTTCAGGGCCTGATAACATCCTTGACAGATAACATTCTCACGCCGATTTTGGGGCTGTTTGTAAGGCAAAACTTTGATTATCTTGAGCTACATATATTCCATACTACTATCCGATACGGCTCATTCATCTCCGATCTGGTCAATTTTCTAATTATGGCAATGGTGGTGTTTTTGATGGTGCGAACGATGAATCGCATACTTGCGATTCACAAGAAAAAGGATGCTGATTTACCGCCGGCGCCCGAGCATCACTGCCCATATTGTTTGACAAAAATTGACGAAAAAGCCACTCGCTGCCCAGCTTGCACCTCTGAACTTCTGCAATAAAACACCAGCATATAAAACCACCCCATAGCACAAGATAGCATTGGGGAGGTGAGAATTATGTCAAGAGGATCTAAAGCGGTACCTGAAGCAAGAGCAGCCCTCGATCAGTTTAAATATGAGGTAGCAAACGAAATTGGCGTTCCTTTGAAACAAGGTTACAATGGCGATTTGACTTCATATCAAAACGGTTCCGTAGGCGGATATATGGTCAAAAAAATGATCGAAAATCAGCAACGTCAAATGGCGGGGCAATCTTCTTCTCTGTAAATTTCTAAAAACAGATTGATAAAATTTAATTCAATTTATTTTTAGCGATTTTATGAAAATATATACGGCAGGCGGGTCTTTTATAATGAGACCCGCCTGTTTCAATTTTTATAATGCACCATCGCTGCGCAATTGCTCGGCTCGCAGAGCTGTTGACAAGAAAGTTAGAGCTAAGCCTTGCCCCCAGCCTTGAATCCAATCGCGGCTGATATTTTTGTAGCCTTCGGCATCTCGCATAATGGCCGTGCCGCCCGATACGTTTAATACGCGCCCGTCGGGATTGATATTTTTAAGTATGCCTTCGAGGGCAGCTTTCACGTATTTGCGATGGAGCGGATTACCACGGGCTGTCATGGCAGCGGCAATACCCGCCGAGGCGGAAATTTCCTCATAGCTTGACTCATCATCAAGCAAAGTGCGCCATAAACCGTCAGGTGTTTGCAGCAACTTGATTGCGGCGAGCTGCTCGTTTATCGAACCTGCGACATCCAGAAATTTGGGATACAGATACGCCTGAGGCAGATATTTGCCTACTTGGCTCATCGTGTACGCTGCCCAAGCATTGGCGCGCGCCCAGAAAAAGCCTGTCAAATTAGTTTTTTTGATGTTTTCGTAGCCATGATACCATAGGCCGCAATCCGGGCATTGCAGGTATTTGATATGCCAGTAATACTGATTCAAAGCATCATTAATGAGATCTTCATCCTTCATTTTGACGCCGAGACGTAGCATAAAAAACGCCGCCATAAACAGCGTATCTGCCCAGGCCTGCTCAGGAAAATCATCATTTGGGCTTACGGTATGCTGTAGCACGCCATCCCCAAAACGCGGAGCAACGTTTTGCAAATAATTCAGTTTGCTCATGGCAATATTCAAATATGCCTCATCTCCCGTGGCTTCGTGAAGTGTCAGCATAGTATGCCCCATAGCGCAGGTGTTTACCGTCCACGCATTTGGCAGCCCAAGCTCGCGATACTCATCCACCTTATCCTTCAGCAGGTCAATATATTCTCGGTTGCCCGTCGCCGCATATGCCTCGCAAATCCCAAAATAGGCTACACCGCATGGCCAATCCCATGTCAAATCCATGCGCATGGTGCGCTTGACAGTTGCGTCAATTACAGGGATTAGTATGTTTGGGTCGATTAATTCGCTCATTTAAGTGCCTCCTTTTTTAATTCATATGGGGCTAATTGAATTGTGTAAGTTTTACCCTGCCAATTGCAGGCCGCCTTTTGCGGGGCAGAATCATTGTTAATGAACACAATTTCATTGGGGAAGATTGCACACTCCACGTGAGGGTTGTCCGTAGTGCCGTCTGTACCGGCGTTTGCGGCAAGCAACAAGAAATTTTGCAAAGCCGCAATCGCGCCCGGTTTAAGCTCAAAGCCCGATAGATATGCGCCTGCACCTTTGCCGAATTTATTTATAGCGGCAATGGGGCTTCCATCTGCGGCGGTGAGGACTGTTGCCTTGCCGTCTGTCAAAATTACGTTTTTGCGGGCAGGGAAGGCATAATCAAGCTCGGATACGGCTTCAAAAGCCCATCGTCCATGGCAGGCTTTCTCGCCATTGTCAATATCAACACCCATTACATGCGCCATTCGCAAATACGTCGCATAGCCCGGCAACGCCGAAGGCTCACCAATGCCCACAAATACACCGCCGTCAAATACCCAGCGCGTCAGGTTCTCAATCAGCTGCGGGTTGCCCCAGTTGCAACCGCCACTCCACGCGCTGCCCGCCTCACCCGCGTTGATAATGATGTCAACGCCTGCGTGTACGCCATTTTTTATATCCTCAAATGACAAGAACTGCACATCAAAAGGCATACCCGAAAGAGCCTCCAGCACATGAATTAACATATGCCCATCCGTCTCATGAAAATGCCCCGAAAGCGTCCAGCTTCTTAGCGCACCCCAAGAGTGAAGTATAGCAATTTTGGGCTTCAAGCAGGCAGGCGAGCCAGCGTCATGCAGATCAGATATGGCGTAAAACTCATCCAAAATCGTATCCATGGCATCAATAAAATCAGGGTAACCCTGCGTCAAGCTCAAATAGCCACCAAGCCCGCTGCGTCCGATTTTCTTGCGCAAAAGCGCGCGGCGCACATTAACCCAATAGCCCATAGCATCATCACCGGGGCGGCCACCCGCAGAAAACGTCGGCGCACCTCCAAGCCCCACAGGGAACAAATACGGATGAAAACGAATCTCATGCACAGCCACAGGTACATCCGCGCACATCCGCGCCTCGTATCCCGAAAATACACATTTTATCAGGCCATCAAAGGCCATCTCCTCAAAATGCCCGTTATACGGCTCCATGCCGACCCAGCTGTCATCATAAAAAACATAGGCTTTCTTGCCCGCTGCGTGAATTATATCAACAAGCTCACGTGTAGCACGGCGGACATACCTGCCGATAAAATCCATCCAATACCGCTTTTTTGTGGACGGCACTTGATGCGTCGCATTGTATTTGCCCTGGCGCACAAAATCCTCGGCAGTCAGACGATAGCCATATTCCTTTGCAAAATCATCTAAAGCCTCGGGGCATACTGTAAAATCATAGCTTGCCCAATCCACAAAAAGATTGCGGTTGCTAGCATCACTGCCCCATATCCACGCAAAATTATAAAACAGAGAAGTAAAGCGCACGACATCTGATGCAGGATGTGTAACGCACCAATTTTTAAACCAATCCTTGAGATAATCCATCGCCCCTTCGGGATATGGATTTAACTGCATCAGCCGCTCTTTATCCCAATTATTTGTGGTGTGGTTGTACATTGAGATTTCTTCCCAGTTGCGCCAAGCAAGAAAGCTCACAGTGTACTGCCTGAACGGTTTTGTTTTGATTGTAACTACACCGTTTTTGTGCACCCAGTCTTTAATGGGTTTATCCTCAGTGCGGTCATACACCTGCCAATACTGCATGGCATTTATGCTGTCGTTCACGGAGAACTGACCTTCAAAAAAGCCATCCATCAAGATGATCTTCAACTCATCCCCTGTAGCCGTAACGGGAGCTGTACATAAAAAAGACTGTTGGCGGGCGTGCATGTTCTCGCGAATCCATGGGTTGTGTTCGCGTATCGGGCATATCGTTGAGTAAATTTGGTATCCGGCCGAGAGTATCTCATCAGATAGAGCCGTGCCGTCGCTGTCGCGGATTACGTCGGCACCCCAGCGTTTGGCTAGCTCGAGTGTTAGTTTTTCGTGCCCCGCTTCGCCCGGTAGGGTAAATCCTCGTTTCATTTTATCATCTCCTGTTTATTCAGCCGTATCGCAATAGAGCGAGCGATTAATAATCGCCCCTACGATAGTCGTAGGGATATTATGCTGCATGGCGGGATGTTTAGTTTAATGCCCCGCTCTGTTATTGCGCCGTCCTTGAAGTCCGCCTTTTGGATGGTGTTTGGGTTGTCAAAGTCATTATGCGCATCTATAGCTCCTTGCAAAATATATCCCGTCATCATTGTTACTTTTGTGCCGACAATTTCTGTATCAATCTCATAGCCCTCATCATCGGACAGATTGCAGATAGTGATATTGATAAACCCATCCTCATCAATCGAGCAAGACTCATGAAGATTCGGCATTTTATTGGCCTCCGTACCGATTTGCTTTATCTCAATAAAGCTGTCAAGCAAAGCTGCGCCTTGATGATGCTTGTACATTTCAAACACGTGGTATGTGGGCGTGAGTATCATCTTATCATCTTCGGTCAAAATCACCGCTTGCAGTACGTTTACGGTCTGCGCGATATTCGCCATATGCACGCGCGCGCTGTGTTTGTTGAAGATGTTAAGGTTTATCCCCGCCACAAGAGCATCGCGCATAGTGTTTTGCTGATATAAAAACCCGGGGTTAGTGCCGGGCTCTACGTCAAACCAAGTGCCCCATTCGTCAACAATCATGCCGATACGCCGCTCGGGGTCATACCTATCCATGATTTTGGAATGATTCTCGACAAGAGCATCCATGCGCAAGGTCTTGCGCAGAGTTTTGTAATATTCATCCCGCGTAAACTCTGTCGCACTGCCTTTTTTCTGCCAGTTGTGCGTGATGGTGTACGAATGAAGCGACAGGCCGTGCATGAAATTGGCAGCGTTTTTCATGAGGGTTTCCGTCCAATGATAGTTTTCGTCATTTGCCCCGCAGGCTATTTTGTAGATTTGATTATCTCCGTAATTGCGCACATACGTCTGATAGCGACGGTGCTCGTTTGCAGAATATTCTGCCGTCATATGGCCGCCACAGCCCCAGGTTTCATTACCCAGGCCGAAATACTTGATTTTCCAAGGCTTCTCGCGGCCGTTTTGCTTGCGCAGATCCGTCATGGGGGAGACATTATCACTCGTCATATATTCCACCCATTCCTGCATTTCAAGGACAGTCCCGCTGCCCATGTTGCCGTTAATATACGGCTCACAGCCCAACTGCTCGCAAAGCTCTAAAAATTCATGCGTTCCAAAACTGTTATCCTCGGTAATGCCGCCCCAATGGGTGTTTATCATCTTTTTGCGATTACTAAGCGGGCCTATGCCGTCTTTCCAATGATATTCGTCGGCAAAGCAGCCGCCGGGCCAGCGCAATACGGGGATACTGATATCCCGCAGGGCTTTTATTACGTCATTGCGCATCCCTTTTGTGTTTGGTATAGGCGAATTTTCGCCTACGAAAATGCCGCCGTAGATGCATCGCCCCAGATGCTCGGCGAAGTGGCCGTAGATTTCTTTTTTTATGGTGCTGATTTTATTTAAGGTGTTTATTGTGTATTTTGGCAACTTTGGTTCCTCCTTGTCTAGCGCGTGTCGGACGCGCGATAAGCCCCCCTACGGTTGCAGTTACAGGTTGGTTAGAGTCGGCCAGATGCGATTTAGCTCGGCGGGGATATCAATGTTTTGGGGGCAGGCGGTTTTACAGATGCCGCAGTTTGTGCAGGATGTGGGGTCAGGGGTTAGGTTGAAGGGCACGGGATGGGCATCGCGGCGGCGGCGCACGGAATCCGTCAGGCCCCAGATTTTGTGCTGGAGATAGAGGGTGAAAATGCGGCCGATTCGTATTTGCTCCGGGCAGGTGTGGCAATAGTTGCAGTTTGTGCAGTAGAGGTCGTTTAGCTCGCGGATTTCCTCGCTTCGGGCGATTAGGCCGTTGCGTTCGTCTGTGGTGATTGTGGCGATGTTCTCAGCATAGCAAATATTTTCCATCAATTGCTCCATATTGGAGATTCCTGATAATACAATGTCCACATCAGGATGCGCCCAAACAAAGCGCATAGCCATTTCAACGGCAGTGGCGCATTTTGAATCCATGCGTGAGAGGAAATTTTGGCCGCCGTCGGCGAAAATGCCGCCCATGAGCGGGCCCATTACCATCGTGCCAAGCCCTTTGGATTTGGCGTAAGTCAGTAGACTCTCGTTTTTTCGGTCAACGATGTTATATTGGGTGAGCATGGTGGAAAACGCGCCTGTATTGATCAGCTCCGGCATTTTGTCTGTGTCGGAATGGAAGGAGAAAGACAGGTTGCGGATGAGGCCGGTGGCTTTTGCGCGTTCGGCGCGGTCAATCAACTTCATGGGCAGAATTTTTTCCTGCCATGTGCGGTAGGAGAGTGCGGGGAAGTGGTAGAAATCCAAATAATCCAATCCCATCAGTTCAAGAGCTCGTTGTAGCAAGTCATCAAAGTCCTCGGGTTTTTGAACCAGGTTTAGCTGGATTTTCGTGGATATGTACACTTGATCACGGACATCGCTCAAAGCTGCACCCACGGCACGTTGGCTGTCGAAATTGCAATAGAACCAATGAGTGTCAAAAAAATTGATGCCGGATACAACGGCTTTCCGGAGCAAGGGCGCGGCAAGAGCATCATCCACGCAAGCTGTGCCATCGGTGCGGGTGGTCATTGGCAGGCGCATACAACCGAAGCCCAAAGGGGCAACATAATAACCCGTGTTTCCGAAAGGCTTTTTAATCATGTGACATCCTCCTTTGATTGGGGATTAAAAGTAAGTGCGGACGCGCGATGTGCGCCCCTGCGGAAAATCTGTACGCTTACAGGCGCAAGCTCTATCTCATTCCCGTTTCTGTAAGTAGCCGAGTTGTCATCCATGTCGGTGTAGGTGTATCCATCCAGCTTTATCTTTTTTGGTGCATTTGTAAAGTTCATCAGGAATATAAACTGCTCACCGCCCTTTTCGCGAAGTGTCGCAGACACACCCTGCGGCAAATCCGTTTGCAAGCATGGTTTGACGCCCGCATCCGCTAAAATATCAGCATAAAAATCCTTTAAGAACTCAGCGCCGCTTCTGAACGCAATATAATAAGCCTTGCCCTTCCCAAAATTATTGACAGTAAGCGCAGGGCCGCCCGCATAAAACTCGCTGTCATACTTTGCAAGGATTTGTGCGCCCTCGGCATGGATTATATCGCAAAGCCCAAGTGCCTCATAAGCCTTGCCTTGCACGGTTTTTATACGTACGCGCTCATTATCATACAGCGCATCAATCTCTTCGCTGCAAATTCCCAGCACATTTCGCAAAGGGCCGGGGAATCCGCCCAGATGGCACAGGTCATTCTCGTCAACAATGCCGCTCCAATACGTGGTGACATAAATACCGCCATTGCCGGTAAATTCCTCAACACTCTGCGCATAACCCGACCTCACCATATACGTCATCGGCGCGATTACAAGCTCATATTTTGAAATATCGCAATCTTGATCAACTATGTCAACAGGTATGCCTTTCTCCCAAAATACTCTATAGTGATTAAAGATGGTGGCATCATAATCTTTGCCATGTTTTAATGGGCCTGCGGCCTCGTCAATCGCCCATCGGTTTTCCCAATCAAATACTATCGCGATTTTGGCAGGAGTTGTCGCACCCGTAATCGGGCCCAATTTTTTCAAGGTTGAGCCCACTTGCGCAACGTCCCGAAAAACTCGTGTATTCTCATGCCCATTATGGTCAACCACCGCCCCATGCAGCTTTTCATAATTGCCTCGGCTTTTGCGCCATTGAAAATACTGCACGGTATCCGATCCATGCGCCACCGCTTGCAAGGATGACAATTTATGCATCCCCGGGCGTTTGAGCTTGGCTACTTCCTGCCAATTCGTCATGCTCGGCGTGCTTTCCATAAGCATAAACGGCGCGCCGTCTTTGAGGCTGCGCATGAGATCATGCATAAAGGCTGTTTGCATTGCGATATCCATATCCGTCTTATCACAAGCTCGCCAGCGCGGGTAGCTGTCCCACGAGGCGATGTCCAAATGCTTTGCCAATTTAAAATAATCCAACCCGTAAAACATTTGCATCATGTTTGTAGTGACAGGAATATCGGGGGTGATCTGACGCAGAGGAGCAATCTCGTTTTTGATGAAATCAATCGTCTGGTAGGTCACAAATCGCTTGAAGTCAAGGTTCAGCCCATGCACGAGCCGCTCGCCTATAGGCGACGGCGTGTTTATCTGCGCCCAATCCGTATATGTATGGCTCCAAAAGCCCATCCACCAGGCGTGATTGAGCTTATCCAGATCATTGTCGTATTTGTTTTTTAAGAATTGACGAAATGCCTCTTGGCATAAATTACAATGGCACTCGCCACTGAATTCGTTTGAAATGTGCCATAAAAGCAGCGCGGGGTGGTCTTTGTAGCGCTGCGCCAGTTCTGAGTTAATCAAGGCCGTTTTCTCGCGATAGATTGGTGACGTAAAGCAATGATTATGCCGCGCGCCATGCTTGGCGCGAATGCCTTGATTGTTCACCCGCAAAACTTCCGGGTATTTTTGAGACAGCCATTGCGGCCGCGCGCCCGAAGGTGTGGCCAAAATAATATCAACTCCGCCGCCATGCAGCTTCTCAAAAATCTCATCAAGCCAAGCAAAATCAAATACGCCCTCTTGCGGCTCTAACGCCGCCCAAGAAAAAATACCAACGCTCATCACATTGCAGCCCGCAAGCTGCATCAATCGCACATCTTCATCCCAAATACCAGGATAGGCTCGCCATTGCTCGGGGTTATAATCCGCGCCATGCAGCATGTGTGGGAATTTTATCATTTCCGGCCTCCATTCCTATCGCAGTTGGATAGAGTGTTTTTCAAAGTGCGCAAGCCATTTGTTGTCAGGGGTTTCGTTCGTAACGATTATGTCAACATCCGCAATGTCCGAAATTTTTGATAGGGCCATCTTGTTAAATTTACTCACATCCGCTGCCAGAATCTTGGTTTTGGCGGATTTTAGCATGGCTCGTTTTACTTGAGCCAAATCATCGTTGCTTTCAAAAATGCCGTGATACAAACTCAGCCCCTTGCATGAGAAAATCATCTTGTCCGCATGAATCGTCGCAAGGGCATCAGCTGCGCGCTGCCCCGCTAACGCCAGATAATCCCCCATTAAAACCCCGCCGGGTGAGATTATCGTCCAATCTTTCATATCAGCCAGTTCCACCATGGCTTCTATGGAATTCGTAATCACAGTCAGCCGCTTTTTCTTCTTTAGCATTTTTGCCGCAAACACGGCGGTGGAGCTCGCATCCAAAATGACGCTGTCGCCGTCCTGCACAAGCCCCTCAATGATATCCGCAATCTTCTGCTTTGCCGTAGGATTATGAGTTTTGCGGATATTAAAGGGCAAGTCAATCCCCTCTTCATTAATAATTGCCCC
>Ga0131853_10006737_pt1 | contig 20753 bp, 17 predicted proteins | sample TergutLab28metaG_FD_92764 | JGI IMG/M metagenome (GOLD analysis project Ga0131853, IMG submission 92764) | Labiotermes labralis P1 segment gut microbial communities from Petit-Saut dam, French Guiana - Lab288 P1 (version 2) (version 2) | ecosystem: Host-associated > Arthropoda: Insects >...
CCGAAACATGTAGTTGTTTTCCATCACATTCATTAAATACACCTCAGTGATTAAGTTGTGTTTGACTACATACCTTCTCCTAGTTTCACACACACAACGGGGATGACACACTTCCTAGATTTATTTACAGTATTTTTCATCATGACCCACAAAGGCTCAAAAATGTTGGCTATCCCTGGATAACATGCAGCATACATCAGCAGATAACACTGACAAAGTTCGGAACTTAATACTTAGAGTATGTTTTGATTTTATTAAAAACATGCAGTATTCTTGATAGTGTGCTTTTATGTAATGATAAAATTTACCCTCCTTGATGCTTAAAGTGATGTTCCTTAAATTTCAAAATTATCAACGCAACCCACACCCTATGCAAATTTGTGACCCCTAAATTAAGCAGATCATCCTTGATTAACAATTCTCCAAGTACTGTGACTTACTGCATTTCTGTTGCCTATGATGTGCACTGTTTTTAGATTCTTTTCTGAATGCATAATCAGGTTTTGGAAAATGTGTTGGCAAGGCATTCCAAACCAGTTTCTTCTTGTAACTGTTCATGAACATGTCTTCATTGAAATGTTCCATACATAAATACTTCGTATGTAGAACCTCCATACTCAGGATTTTCAGATCTTCACGCTCAGCATTAGTCAGCCATAAGAGTGCTCTGTACATCCAGCAAGAAATTAATTACTCATCTTTGTGACATAGAATTGTGAACTGTGATATATACAGTAATGTTCTTTGTAGGAGGAAATATTTTTTTCCAAAATTAATTACTCATTTTTGTGACACAGAATTGTGAACTGTGATATACAAAGCAATATTCTTTGTAGGAGGGTATTTTTTATTCATTTCGGGAAAAAAAAGATATTCTGCCCTCAGACAGATAATCCATTAACTTAGTCCAAAAATGCAGTGCACTGTGACAATAAGAACAGTAGTTACCATGTTAACTGACATTTCAAATAGCTGAAATTACCTCTTTCAGAGTTTAGAAAATAATTATGGAAGTAATATAAACTGCACAAGAGGGAAACATAATCTCAGTACATTCAAACATACTGATTGTAATACGAAGCTTTTTCCTACTTCTGTTCTCATGCAAAGATGGGGGGGATCATCCTATTGCAAGTTGAAAAATACATAAAACATTACTGGATGTAGTGCTGTACCACAGTTAAGGTAGTCAGTCAATAGCCTCTTATGATGGAGACCTAGGGTCAATAACAGGCCACTCCATGTCAGATTTGAGGTGGACTCAGTGGCAATGTGCCAGCTTTTTCTTTTAGTACGTCTGTTTTCCCATCATTATCATCCACCAATGTTCCAAGCATGTGTTTACCTACCACCAACATCACTATAAAATTTTGCAATTGACAATGCTGCTAAAGAACACTTAAAAATAAATTAAAAATCAATTCTGTTACAGTAAACAGCTAGAAACTGCCACCTTAAAACTCAATATTTAGAGACTGCTGTATCAACATAGAGTAGTGACAGTCATATTACTTTAATGTTACCGCTAAAGGTTGGCTGAACATTCCAGTTGCCTTTATCAATTATGTTTCCATGCATAAAATCCTGAATTCCCGTAGGGTGATATGCCCCACAGCTTTCTGAATATGCTGTCAAAGTAAACAATTCTGGTGTTTCTCTGAAGAATCAAGTGTTGGCCCTTCCCCTTTCTGAACTATTTTAGGTTCTATAAGTCTTGAAGCTTTCACAGCAACAGAATTCAATGAAATTTTCTCAGGCAGAAAGCTGTGTCACAATGTGAAGGTTTTCCAACACTTGAAGAACTAACTACATCCCAAATTTCAGGGTGTGCTGGCGCATTACACCCTGAAGATGGGGACATAGTTCCTGAAACTTCAAAAATACCTTCATATCCTGATGCAGCTCTGCCCAAGAAAACTTCACTGTATGTCAGGTTCTCATATTACATTATGTCCCTGAATGTCCAGTATCAAATGACAATTTCTCTATGAATTCGCTAAATTGATCAGCATGTACAGGGGTGGTGGACTAACAAACTGAAAACTTACCTACTACAATATTAGTGCACAGAGAAACTAAATTGCTATTGATCAGTTAGAACTGCATTCATAATGGGGCCTTGGGTTACACAATGCAGTCTTTCATTCCCATTAACATTTTCTGTACTGTGTCTTGGTCAATCCAGAATAAAATTCCATACATTGATGTCAGTAACCCAACACTGCTTAAGCTACCTAAACATGGTATACCCAATCTGTAGCATGGATACTTTAACCTTCTAGTGTTAATCTCATGAAGGAAATGAAAGGCTCCATATGTATTTTACTTTCCTGTAACACAATCTGTAAAAATTTGGGATCCCACAATGCATTGAAATATAGACAGCTCTCGGATCTGTTTTCTCAGAGGGCCTGAAGATGACCTAATAAAGGTTGAAACATGTCGCCCTGACAATACACTATCTTTATTGTATATAAAATAAAGTGTTGTGTTATTGACTGACACATTGTATTTATATGTCATAACACTTCGGGATGGAAAACATTTAAAAAAATATACAATATAGACCAAAGAAATGCTCAATTCCTAAATCAGTATTTTAATTTTTGATGTCTTCTATATGTTTTGAACCCAAGGGTTCATCTTTGGAAGATGGTATGGTATGGTACATTTTACATGCATCAGCATAATCAGTCTAGTAGGTAGAAAAGTGTGTTCAATAAAACTGTCTTCCTGAAGATGAACCCTCAAGTTCAAAACATGTAGAAGACATCAAAAATTAAAATATTAATTTAGGAAATGTGCATTTCATAGATTTAGATTGTATATCTTCCCAAGTACCCATTAAGTGAAAAAAAACACTTCAAAGTACTGTTCCCAGCATCTAGTTTATTTTGATACCAGACATACTGTTTGCTTGCGGTAACTTTCAACACCATTTGACATAGTGGTGCCTGTGTTGCACAGTGCTTCATAGGGAAAGACACTCACCTGTCTGGATCCTTTGGTATTCTAAATAAAGAAATACCAGGGGTTTTCTTTGCATTGTTACCACACCATCGTGCAATGCAATATGTACCTCCAGCTGTTGAATTACTACAAATGCGCTTTGAAGGTGTACTGACAGTTTTCATACTGATATTTCTTTTATTGCTGCTATTTATACAGGTGCTGGTAACTAATGATCTTGCTGGAATGGGAATCTCTGTGCTCAATAAACGTTCACCCTTTCGGGCATCAGATGCAGTTCTTATGACTTTGTCAGGTAGGACCAGTCCACCCTTGATGGTTCCTGAAATCTGCTTCCATTTTGGGTGTGCAGAGTCAGAACTGCCATTGCTACAGGTTATACCTGCCATCATAAGTTTTGTTTTTTTCTGAAAATGAATTGACAACTTCATATTTATAATCTATTCCACTACAATGTGACACTGAATCATAACATCCTACGAGTTGCACTGTTCACACCACGAAATTCCGTCTGCATCACATTTTGTTGCACTTACAACAAATTCACAATAGTTTCACAAAGCCCTTACCTAAGAGTAATCAATATTAAGTATCAAATAGTATCTTATTTTGTGCTTCAATAGAGATTTGGACAAAATTATGCTAATGACTTGTCTCAAAAGTACATGTGCTGTGCACACTGCTGAAAATTACTATCTTCATTCACCTAGAATAAAAATGTCATATTCAAACTACGTGAACACAGCAACAAACTGACAAATTTGGTAACAGGTTCTTAACTTATGTCTGCCATCTTGATGGCATAAGCACTGACCCAAACATGTGAAATGGCTACATTTCATGATTTCTAAACTTTTATTGCATGCCAACAAAAACTGTAGTTAAATTAAGAAAAAAAATTTGAATGGTTCTTGACCTGGTACAATAAAAGCACAGTGATACAGGGAACACACACAACTCATACTCATTCCACAAACACAGAGTACACTTACAATTACTGGGTTTATGTGCATCATTTGGTTTTCTGAACAAAACACTACATTTCAGAAGAAGAGCACATTTGCATTCTCAGGTGAAAAAGAGACGAAGCATCTCCTTCATTGGATTTATCAGAAAGAGCTGCACCTAATCACTGGACAACCTCTTTGCCTTCTGTTCTGTTCCACATGAAATGATGGACACAGCTCATTAATCCACACTAGCATCACCTTAAGTCCTTCAATTAAAAAAAAAAAAGTGTTAAACTGCATTATGGCAGGGGAAATATATTATTGTGATCATACTGTGAGAAATATAACACTGCATAACACAGCCCTATCAACCCAATGAGCAAGCTCATCTGTTTATCTCAGCACCCATCATACTGATTCATCCTGCATGCTGTACAAATGTACTAAAACTAAATTATTTAAAAGAAAGAGCACAACACAACATTTCATACTCTATAAAGTACCAATGTATAAAATGTGCAATATGTTTGCTATTCAGCAACCAAACAGTAGTTTCAATCAAAGTTGAGTTTGGTTTAGATTTCCCAGAAAGATAGCCTAAAATTAAGAAATATCTTTCAGCTTTGAGAATAATACTGCTGTGGTTATTTAAAATATGTTCACATTTAATGATTTACTCTTAACTCCAAAAATTACATCACCAAGCCACAGTAAACCTGTATGAAAACATTATTCATAACATGCATATTTTGTATAAAGTATGACACCAACATGTGGCAACCATTCCCTTATGTAACGCCTTCACTCATTTCAACATATGATCACAAGGATTTTCTTTGTGGGAAAAAGAACATGGCTTTCCTACTTCTCAGAACCCTACCCTCTCATATCCCACCCAACCTCTTACTCGGGTCCTGAATTTGGCATTCCTTCCCGGCAATGAGTACAGTTTCTTTTCATCCAGCACCCATATTGCACTAGTGACACCAGAGATAAAGAAGCTTCTAATATGGATGTACTTTTCATTTTAGGTTCCTAACTTAATTTAGGACATGTTAAAAATACTGTTGTTGCTCTCATAATATGAGTACTAGTGCCTTTCTTCTAAAACCACCAAATGTTAGATCATGTACAAATTCTTCTACAATAATCTTGACCAGTTTAGCTTCAGCCGTTCTTTGCTGTATTAACATATTACTAACAACTTCACTTTTAATAGGAACTTACATTATAACATACATAGTTGCTCAAACAGTACTGGCCTTTAAAGGTGTGCAATTAATTATTTTCTCATACAGTTGCTCACTTTTACTTTTGTACTGAATATAAGATATAAAATTCCTTTCACTGCCTATTCCTGCACATATGCAGCAAATTACTTAGGTTTCATATACCATAATAACTGATAGTCTGGCTTCTCTTTGTCTCTTCAGTTTCTTTACTAATTCATTCAGTTAAGTGCTTGACATTGTCAGCATTTCAAAAATGTCCTACTTCTCTTTCAGTAGCATAAAGCATAATTTAGTTGTTACTGACAACCTACGCAACATTATATAAATCTAATTATTTTGGTCAAGTATACTTCTGTCCATTATCTACCAATTTATGTTGTATCATCAAGTAGAGCTCTGTCGCATATTACTCGTTGTGAAATTAAACCAGGGTGTAACTCCTAAATCTGAGATTTCTTCACATGTGATTTCACTGTCTCAGTTGAACCTTGATATTGTGTGCATTATTCTATTTCCTACCTAAACCTATGGGCTAGAAATCTAATATCACTTACAGCAGTCATTCCTTTGCGTAATAAATCTGATTCTGACAGACCAACATAAAAATTTTCCTCCAGTTCAAAATGCTAAGAGAAACGGGTTGGAAAATTTTGATATCCAAAATACGTAAACTCAACTACGCATCTTCCTCTATGCGGTCTTGAATTTGCACTGCATAATGAATACTCACTATAGTTCTGTGTCATGCATTTCGGTTACCATCTAAACGGAATATGAAACTCTCGGTACTTCAACGACTTGAATTGCGCTGTTAGCTGCAATTCATTTCAATGGTAAGTATGCCATATTACACTTCATTATTACCCTTTTAGAACCAAAGTGGCGACGTTATGTGCTAACCTCAGATGCAGTATTAAATTGTGAGAAAGAGTCATAGAACATAACAGTATGTAACCATTTACTCCAACATTTACCAATACATTACTGCAGTATTACTTTTACAACAGCAAGTGACAGGAACATCACGCACATGTACACAACCCACGCTTTTTCGCACGGATAAAAGCATGAGGTGCCATTACCTAAGCTATACCACGGACCACCAACACGAAGTAGAATATCTCGAGATTTCAGGCTGACGCGTAATTACAGATTACTACTGCCCAGACTAAAAACTTATTGTTATGTTGGTTGGCGTGCAAAAGTATAAAGTGTATCCATATGACTAGCGTCCATAACGCGACATTCGCGGCCCCTATATTATAACGGGCCAAATCTCAGTCGGGAACACGAACTCAACCCATGGAATATAACGTTTGGTGGTCACAGGAAAAGTTAAGTGTCTATCGACTTGATAAAAGGAAGATAGTTGAGGTTGGGCCACTTCAGGTTTATTCTCACAGTTACCTCAATTTTTGTAAGTTCACAATCAAATTGTATGTGTGCGGCATTGTTAAAAATTTCATTAACAATGTACACCTCTTTGTTATCGTCCCGTATTTCCTTTCAACTTGCCCGCACGAGTGTCAGCCAAGAATTGTCTCCGAACCCAGTTTGTGCTATCTTCACGGCCACATTTCTAAACAATCATAAAAGAGCTGTCCGATTGACGTATGCAGAAAGCTTCAGAGAATGTTTCTGTTTACAGGGGGTCAGAGTGGCGATTCGGTTCCAGTTCTAAGTTACGAGCAGGCCGAATCCCTTCGTACGACAAACAGTCATAAAATTTACAACAACAACCTCGGAGTCAGCACCCTCCCAATGAACCAATATATTGTACACAAAGCGAATTTCTTATTGCTAGAAGTCCTAAATTTATACTTTCTTTTCCGAATGTAATTTTGTCTGTCTCTCCGCCGAGCATATCTCTGATATGGTTTCGAACCAGGATCATCGGTAACAACATCTCCCGCTTAATATAAATTTGGAAGGTACGTAGTATGTTGTTAAAATGAAATTCAGCGCCTTTCACATTACACCAAGCATAGAACATAAATTACAAACCAAAGTGCATTTGACCCTGCAGTGTTAGTTTCAGCTTTTATAATTCTAGTCTACTCGTTAAAAGACCTTCAGTGATTAGATGTTACTAAAACACAACTTGGAACTTGGAATACTTGTAGGATTAACCAACGTGCAAATAAGACCATGATCAATGAGGCAAAAAACACAACATTGAATTACACCTACACAAATATAAACATGAATAAGAACAGTAATAAAAATAATAATAATAATAATTCGATCTATGTTCATATACTCTTAGAAATAGTTTATTTCACAATAATCATAAATTGAATTACATGAGAAAACTGATCTGTTGAGTACAGTAAATTCTAGCTTTACTCTCTTGTTGTCCGAATTCCCTGTCTGTAAAGGGGTTATATCACACACATTCATACAATTATTGCATTCACTCACTATGTGTATCTGTTGTGTTTGCTAGGGAAAAGGGACTACATTTTGTAAACACCATAATAACAGGTCAGGTTGCAACCATTAAGGATCCTAACTGCATAACCATAACTTCATTTGCTGCTTTCCGCATTAGAGTTTTGGTAAGGCTTTAGAGCCTTTTTATTGAATTCTCCTCTAATATTCCCTCTGGTGCTTGATAGTTCATACGTGAATGATGGTATCACTCTATAAATTATATGCGGGCCTTCATTTGCCGCGTTTCTTTGCCAAGTTTCTCTGGCATTTCATCAATCCGCCAGTAAATTCTTGTTTATGATTAGTTGTTAAAATTTCCAAACCCATTATCATTTCATGTAGCTGATCTGTGGTGATTGTTGTCTCATCCACAACAGAGTTATGTGCATCAGTTGCTGGTTCTGTGTTGCAACGTTTCCTTCTTCGTAGCGTCCAAGCCTACTCGCGGTACAAACATCATAATTATTCATCATTTCGTCGCCACTGCTATCTCATACGCGATCGTCACTGGTTCCATCACTGGAACAACATGCATTCGGCATACATCGAATCACTTGCTCGGAATCATATATCATACGATTATCATTATCACCGCTGGCTTGCTCATCGAACGGACACCCCTTAACATTTTCCTTGGACTAGCTCCGTCGAACCACACAGACTTAACTGACTGCTCCCTTTCGTAAACTGTATTTCATATAGCGACCTGTGGGCAAATGTTTAACTTTTCATCTGTTACATAAAACAGATATAAGATTTCGTTATCGTCTGGTGTGTGCTATACGGTTATTTTGAATTCATCTGTATTTCGAAATTGATGAGGTTTAGTGGCTTTGTCAGCTGCATCACTTTTAGTTATTTTCCCTGCGATTAACTGGTACTGGCTCGAACCCGAGCTTTTTACTTCCTTACAGAACGGTTTACACCCCCAAACAAGCGTTCTTTAATTGTTTAAACAATCGCTGGAGTCATGGATAGGCGGCTTCTGTTGCTGGAAATTCGGCATTGTGTCTTCAGTTTGGGGTTCGAAATTTCGTGCTCCAGGACTCAGAGATAGGTTGTCTTGGTGTTTCCTATGACTATGCATTCGTCCTTCTTGCTCCCCCCAGCTTGAGTCGTCGCGCCGATTCGACTAACCATACGCTCGCTGCCTGTCATAGCTGGAGACTTTCACGTATTGGACATGGCGTGCCCCTATACTATCACGCCGGTACGTGTCTGGTCTATCATCCAGCGAGTTATTCAAAAGTCGCCGGCTCGCGTCATATGTGTCGGAGTTCTGCCTGGGGTTCATGTAATCGATCCGGGCTTCCAAGGCGTCTAATTTCTCCAGCAGGTTTATTGCATCTTGCGTTGTCTTTATACTTTCACTTATCGTGGATCTTTGAACAGCAATGGGGTAGTGGGAGGACGGTGCTCCCACTGTCTTTTTCCGACATGGCTGGTTAGAGGTTTGCAGCAAGGTTAGCGTATCTCAAGTAATGTGACGTCATGGATTCGCCATCATGACTAGTAAATTTATCCTGATAAATGGAGCATCTGATCCTGGGTTGGGTGGGCGAATTCCACAAAAAAAAATTTTGTAAAAAGTGTTTTGAAATGTTCATAACCCTTTAGCTCACTGTACACGGTACTGAATAAACTCTTAGCGCTCGAGTCTGTAACTGCTCGCAGGGCTAGTGGCAATTTTAGGGATTAAAGGACTTTCTTGATCCTGTAATATTCATCAAGATCACGTAGGAAGTACAATACTATTTGCTTCGAGCTCTCATAAAAATGGGGAAGCGTAAGTTCATGTATAGGGGAATTCTTTGCCAACACATCAGATGTCACATTTACAAAAGCAGATCCTGACTTACTTTCAATACTTGGTTGTGATATAGCATTGCCACTGACATGGTACAATTATTAGCATTACCATTGACTATGTGGTACTTACCAACACTAGTCGCTAATTCTTAAGTTCATTGGCTACTATTTTCTACAACGACTGCCGTCACTGGCAGTACCTGATTGTGTATCACGCCGTCAGTTAACTGTCTAGTGGCTAGCTGTTCCCCAAAATTTTTTATTTCTGTGTTTACTTTCTGAATACTGTTCTGCGATGATGCCAGAATCTCAGTGACCCTCTCTTCTACTAATCTGGTAAACCTTTCTTATTCTAATCACATTCACCTTCTCCATTTCTCCCCCAGCCTTATTCTGCCAAGCTGCTTGATCTGAGTTCAATTCTTCTCTGAAATGACTGAAGTCCTGCCTGAATTCAGTTCGAAATATTTCCTATCTCTGTTCTATACTCGGACATACCATCAAGCAGCCGTCCCGATCGACCACTAATTTCTTAGGATAACCTGTCTGTCACGTTTCTAGTAGCTACTACGTGTGCGTCAATCCCTTAAATTCCAAGCATCACTCACACCTCCTACAGTCATAGTGACTTTCTGAAATTTATTTTCAGTGTCATTTCGAAAAGTACAAAGATCAAAAGACAATTTCTTAACTTTACTACGTAATTTTTGTGTCAAATTTTCAGAATGTTTTTCATTTTCCTGCTGAATCTTAGCAGTTATATTCTCTGTTGCTGCCAGAAATTTGGAATCTAAATGTTTGGTAATAGTTTTAAAAAAACGTGATCTTAGATTTGAACACTTTGCTTGGAATTTTGAATTGTTTGTTTCTATCATTGTTACAATTTCTTGGAATTTAGTTTCCGTCATTCTTAGAATGTCTGCCCTCAAAGTAGTAATAACGTTGTTCAGTAGGTTTTGCAGCTGCCTAGTTGTCATACCGACACTCGTTTCAGTTGTGACTACACTGTTAGAATTATTACCTTCATACTCTGGCATTTAGAGTTCCTTCTGTTTCTGCCTCCTGATTTACTGTAGTATTGCCAAGACTACTAATTTCATCGACCTCATTACTGCTTCTACCACCAATACTGTCCTCTACAAATGTGATTCTCCGATTATGGGGGTCTCTACCCGCCATGTTCCCATCACTATTAACCTCAGACACACAAGCTCCACGATTCATCTTTCACTTACGTGGAGTGCACAGTTGTGAGAACTAAAGGTGGCAACTGTGGTCGTCGTCAGCTGATGTCTTCTTGGAGCAAGCAGCGAAGGTGCAGTGGATAAAGGCCCGTTCGGTAGTGAAAGATGTTCTCTGCCTCCAGATCGCTCCTTCGGTTCGGATGTAATAATGACGAAGGCAACTTGAAGTCGGAAGACGATACAGTTGTGTGTTGTCTCCTGTTTGCACCTGGCTTTTGAAGTCAGTTTCCTTCCTTGACGTTTCGATGGTTTCGTAATTTTAAGTCTATCGTGCCACACAGTTAGGCACCAAAACTTGCTGTAACCAGCCACATTTCGAAGTCGGGAAAACAAACTCCACCCACGGAATATAGATTTGGGTGCTCACATGCAACGATAGTTGTTTACTGACTAGATAAAAAGAAGGATAATCAAGGTTGGGCCACTTCAGGTTTATTCTCACAGTTACCTTAATTTTTATAAGTTCATTATTCACAATCGAATTATTTGTGTCCGGCATTGTTAGAACTCACATCAACAAAACATGTTGAAAAACAAACATCAATGAATTGGACAGAAGTTATTGGTAAATACATTATAGATTAATATTAACTGCACAGTTAGTGATCCTGAATTTAGGGCGATCCGGCGGGTGATGAGAGGATGAACGACACGAAGTGTCAATGGGAACCGGGAGGTGGCCTGGGCTTAGTGCGGAGCACTACGTCAGTTACACCGGGAATGAGAGTTTGATGGTAATCACGATGTCTAGGATGTCCAGAACATCGGGAATAACAGAGGGGTTGTGTGGGTTGTTTGATGGGCAGTCCGGTCAAAAGTTCAAAAAGGAGTTATCCTCGGTATAATCACGCAGGAGTTTCACCGGCATACTGTTCAGCCGCGATTTGCAATCAACGTGTTTGGCGTTGAGGTTTCCACACATCAAAACCGGCCATCACCCGCCGAAACAGACGGTCAGGAACTCTCCCATTTATGAGGGGAAGGCAAAAGCTAAGCCGCAAAGAATAACACAGGTTTGCCGGCAATTTCGCTTGTTGGCTGTGGCTTCCAAGTGGGTCAGGTACGGAACGGGCACTGAGTAGTGGATTATACCACAGCGGACCAAGATGGCTGTGCCGCCGCCTGATCTTGTTCTGTCTGTGCGGTGGCAGACATAATTGGCAAGCCGGAAGGCTTGCTCGGTGTTAAAGAATGTCTCACTTAAGAAACAGATGTAGACACTGTGCTGGCTGAGAAAATGCTCCAATTCAGCCTTCCAGCTGCGCAGTACCTCCGCATTTCAGCAGGCGAGGTGCACGGCTTTACACGGCTCTGTCCTCCCAGGGCGAGCTGATATATTGGGCTACAAAGAGAATGACGGTTTTTGGGACAGCGCGAGGGCGAACTGCCCCTGGGGGGAAAGAGATCGAGGAGAATAGAGATTTCATTGAGTCGCGAGGAGTGACTTGGGGTTGGGACCAGCAGGCTGGGTGTTGTGATTGCGGCGGCCGCGGTTTTGAAACCCGCGACTGCTTTCCTCTTAGACTTTCCAGAAGCCACATTAAAGGCTGCTGTGGATTTTAGTTCGCGTTTTTAATGACTGGACTTCGCCCAAGTGGCGGTCATTTTAAGCTTCTCACGCGCCACCGTGTCCGCCCGAGGAAGGGGGATTAGCATGTGGATTGGTGGGTAGAGTCGTGGTAGCCGTGACGACACGCCCTCCTATGACGACTTGATTCCACCTCTCGCCCAGGTCCATTTGCTGGGCAGAAGGACCGACCCGCCGACATTTGGAGCGGCAGATGGCCTGTGGCGAAAATCTTTCGGTTGCGTTCAGGCGATTGCTTTGCAAACCCGCCTTTCTTTCCTTCCTCTTAACACAGCCACGGCAGTTCGCTGTGTGGTTATCACTTCAGCCACAGCAATGAGCATCAACCGGCGGGGTGTGATCCCCTACAAGCAATGCAGCGGATTCTGTAACCGCAGTAGCGCTGGGAAACCACACAAGAAACTGCCGTGACAGTGTAAAGCAGATGGAGGCGAAGCAAGAGCACGAACGCAGCCTAGAGAGCGTCGCAACAAACCAACATGGGCTCCTAAAGCTCAGCAGGTCGAAAATTCTGCCGAGCAGATGGAATTGGGCGTGGGGTAAAATCACCTCGTACGTGGGGGGCGGGATGTCAAGGATACAACGACTCCACCCACCAAACGACATTCGAATTCCCCTCCTCATCCAGTCACGGAGGCGTCTGAGAAGCCTAAAGTGCCCGCCGAAAGGTTGACGACCAGGCATTAAAAACCAGAGCTCAAATCCACGCAGCCTTAAACGGGCTACTGGGAAAACTAAAAACAAAGCAGCTGAGAGTGTCAAAACCGCAGCCCCACAACAACAACACACCACCTGGTGTTCCTAAACCAAGTCCCACCTCCCTACTCGAGGAAATCTCAGATCTCCTCGATCACCTACAATTCCAAGCATGTGTGGAACTGACTCGTCGGCTCCTCACGTCCATCTCTTCCCTCCCCACAGGCGCAGCTAGCTCTCGCGCTGTCCTGAAGTCCTCCATCTTTTTGTAGCCAAATATGGCTACATGCTCTATGAGGACAAATCGGTGTAAAGCCTAGCGCTTCGAATGCTGAAAGGCGGACGTAGACAGCAGGAAGCTTGAATTGGAGAATAAACTCAGCCAGCACGGTGTCGATACTTGTCTATTAAATGAGACAATCTTTAATCCTGGGCAAAACATTCCGGCTTACGAATTATGTCTGCCACCCCACAGACAGAACGAGAGCCGGGGGCGTCACAATTATCTTGGTGCGCCGTTGTATATTCCGCCACTCAGTGACCGTTCCGGGCCTGACCCACATGGACACACGGCCATCCAAGTCATATTATCCGATATATCGAAGTTAAAACCAGCGGCATAATTTTCGACTTCCCGCCCACTGAACGGAGCGGACCTGACAGCCTGTTTCGGCGCATTATTGCCGGTCTTGATGGCTAGAAACCTCAACGCCAAACGAGTGGATTGGAACTCGCGGCTGAACACGGTATATGGAAACTCCTTCGTGATTATGCCAACGATCCCTCCTGTCTGACCTTCTAACCGGTCTCCCCAACCACCAACCTATACAAACCCTCGGTCACAATCGATGTCGTGGACATCGTTATAACCCACAACCTCTCATTCCAGGTGTAATTACTCCGCAATAAGCTGGGACTACCTCCGGTTCTCATCGACAATTCGTGTCGCTCATCCTTTCAGAATACACCGGAACGTCCCTCTTCAGGCGCACTAACTGGCCCTACTTCCAAACAAATTGAAGAAATAATTCCGTTCGATCCTATTATGCACAACGAGATAGCAATCGACACATACCTTCAGAACTTCTCCGGCGCCGTTCTGAACGCTCTGGCAGCGTCAAATCCCGAGCGTGGCCCTTATAACGACACTCGGGCTCTTTTACCGGCCGGCATTCAGGCCTCAAAATCCGGCTGCGGAGACAGTGTCAGACTACCGGGACCCCCGTCTGAAAGCCGAGGCAAACCGCCTGCAGAGGTCGGTAACCCGCGGTTCAACGAGTGCAAAAATGACAAGTGGAGGAAGACCAAGCATTTCATGAGAGTTCCTACTCCATCTCCCCGCTGGTCGACATAAGCGGAAAGGTTTTCTCGGACTCTGAGAAATCCGAAGCCCTTGCAGACAATCCGGAGACTCATTTTCAGCTGTGCCAGATCCTTCGGTCGCGGCACATATTGAGACGGTCGCCTTGGCGCTGAGGTCCTACTTCCTAAGCCCCGCCAGCGAAACCCAGTTAATCACCCCAGACGAGGTTCACGGAGCCTTCATGGGTTTCAAGATCAGCAAGGCTCTGAGCCCGAAAGGTATTAAGAACAGGGTATCGAAGCATTTCCCTGGCGAGCGGTTTCCCTCCTAGCACCGCTCTTCAAAGCGGTTCTCCACACTCATCACATTCCCCAAAAGTGCAAGCACGTTCGTGAGATTTCTATCCTTAAAGCTGGGAAGGATCCAGCACTGCCCTATATATATAGGCCCATTAGTTTGTCGGAAGCAATTGGTAAATTATTTGCAAAGATCCTCATAGCTGGGAACTTGCATGTAGTAAATGTACGCGGACTTGTGCGAGACGAGAAATTTGTGTTCACACCCAGTCCTAGCACGGCTTTGCGGCTGGCCCGCCCCGTTGGAAGAATAAAAAGGATTTTCGGCGAAGAGAGTCTCATCGGGGCAGTTTTCCTCGACGTGGCCAAAGTCTTCGATACCGTCTGGGTCGATGGCCTCTTCTACAAGCTAACGTTCCTCTACTTCCCGTCGTTCACAGCCCATCCACCCTCAGGGATCAGACGTTCGAAACGTCCTTCCAGACGGCTAGGTCTTGTCGTCGAGACATGCGGGCTGGGATAGCTCAGGGTGATTTAATTTCTCCTGTCCTCTTCAGTCTGTAATTCAAACACAAGCTCCAACCCTCGCAGTACGTCGAGTTGGATATTTACGCGAACGACACGGCTATCAAACCACGTCCCGCAAGCCGACGCTGCTATTCAGCTACCTGGAGTCATAGCTCAACGACTTTCAACGGTGGTTGAGTAAATCGAGAATAGCAATTAAAGTCTCTAAGATCAGATAATCATCGCGCATGCCGGAAGGCGCTTTATCTAGCCACGCGGAACCAATCGAATGGGTCGACATTACACTTTATCACAGGGTGACCCTAAATACGAAACTCCTCTTGTCGCCTCACATCGAAAAGTTCAGGAATAGTGCTGCTCAAAGGATACCCTCCTGAACTGAAAGAGTGATCCAGTGGTTAGGAACGGAGACCTGCCATATATAAAGTTTATCAGGCCCCTGAAGGACATATGTGCCCAGCGTGGAGGTCCACATTCCTGCTCACATGTCCGGAGGTTACAGTTGTTACAAAGCAAGTGTTTTCGCCTCGCTACAGGTGACCCTCGATATGAAAGTAACAGAAAGGTACACGTGGATTTGGGGGTACCGCTGTTTGCCAACTACATCAGAGCCCTAACAGGGAACTTTGACTCAAAGTTATCTGATGTGGGGACCCTGGTGCGTGGCTTGTTGGGGCTTCCACCTCTCCGGTGTTTCCTCTAATCCGCTGGGAAAACCTCAGTGCTGTGGCTGTGCGGGAATCCACACAGCGAACTGCCGTGTCTGCGTGAAGTGGAAGGAGGCGAAGGCGGATCTTGCAAAGCAAACACCGAACGCCGCCTAAGGAGCATCGCCACAGGGCAATATGCCTCTCCTAAAGCTCAGCGGCCCGGTAGCTCACCCGAGCTAATGGAACTGGGCGAGGAATTGAATCACATCACACGACAGAGGCGTGACGACAAGGCTAGGACGATCCAACCCACCAAACCACATCCTTATCCACTCTCTTAGCCGGTCACGGAGGAGCCCGAGAACGCTTCAAGGGAGACTGCCAGGCATCGAAAGACTGAGCCCAATTCCACACGGCCCCTAAACGGGCTTCGGGGAAGTCTAAGAAGAAAGCTGCCTCGGGTGTCAAAACCACGGCCGCCACACACACACACACACACACACACACACAACAATCACCCTTGTTGTCACGACCCAAAGTCCCTCCTCCTCACTCGACGAAATATCATATCAACTTGATCACCTTCCGCTCCATGCATGTGTGGAGCTGACTCGTCGGCTCCTCACGTCCATCTCTTCCCTCCCAACAGGGGCAGCTCACCCTCGCGCTGTCCTGAAAACCGTCATTATTTTGTAACCGAATATCGCTACACGTCCTAGGAAAACAGAACGGTGTAAAGCCCTGCGCCTCGCCTGCTGGAATGCGGACTGAGTGCGCAGCAGGAAGCTTGAATTGGAGCATTTTCTCACCCAACATGGTGTCGATATGTGTCTCTTAAGTGAGATATTCCATAACCCTGGGCAAGCCTTCCGGCTTGCCAATTATGTCTGCGACCGCACAGATAGACCGAAAACTGAGTAAGGCACAGCAATCTAGGTCTGCTGTGGTATAGTCCAACACTCCGTGCCCGTCCCTGGCCAGGCCCACTTGGAAGCTACTGCCATCCAAGTCACATTGGCTGGCAAACAGGTTTTAATACTTGCGATTTAGCTTCGCCTTCCCGCCCACTGATCGGAGCGGACCTGACCGCCTGATTCGGGACGGATTTGCAGGTCTTGCTTGCTGGACACCATAACGCCAAACGCATGGATTGAAACTCGCGGCTGAACAAGATAAGGGGCAAACTCTTACGTGATTATGCCGAGGAGAACTCCTGTATCATCCCTGAAACTGACTCTCCAACCACAAAGCCACATAAACCCTCGGTTACTCCCGATGCCCTGGACATGGTGATGATCAAGAACCTCTCCATCCCCGTGTATCTGACTTCGTGCTCCGCACTAAGCTCGGTCCACCACCCGGTTCTCATTGACACTGCGTGTCGCTCATCTTTTCACAACCCACCGTATCGCCCTGACTTCAGGCGCACTGACTCAGCCAAATTCCAAACTCAGTTGCAAGAAATAATTCCCTTCGATCCGGAATTGCACGAGATGGCAAACGACACAAGCGTTGAGAACTTCTCCGGCGCCGTTCTGAAGGCTCTGGCAGCGTCAACTCCTAAGCGTCGCCCGCGTGACGACCCACAGTCTCCGATATCGCCCGGCATTCAGGATGAGATACGCTTGAAAATCCGGTCGCGGAGGCAGTGATAGATCACCAGGGACTACTCTCTGAAAGCCTAGGTCAACCGCCTGCAGAGGTCGGTGACCCGCCGGCTGTACGAGTGGAGAAATGGCCAATGGAGCGCTACACTCGAATCCGTCGATCGTGAAGAACTGTCGCCGTTGAGGATGACCAAGCGTGTGATGAGAGTACCTACTCCATCTTCCCCCATGGTCACTTCAGGGGAATCGCCCTATCAGAATCTGAGAAAGCCGAAGACCTTGCAGAATATTTGGAGACTCATTTTCAGCCGGGCACCGATCTTTCGGTCCCGGCATTTCTTGAGAAGGTTGACGTGGCGTGAGGTCTTACTTCTTAAGCCCTGCCAGCGAACCCCTGACGACGTTCACGAAGCCATCGGGGGTCTCAATTTCAGCAAGCCTCCGGGCCGGAACGGTGTACCGATCAGGGCATTGAAGCACCCTCCCAAGCGAGCTGTTTCCCTCTTCGCCCTACCTTCAAAACGGTTCTCCGCAACCATCATTTTCCCCAAACGTGGAAGCACGCTCGATTGATCTCTATCTTTAAACCAGGGAAGGATCCAAACCTGACCTTTTCCTATCGTGCTATTAGTCTCTTGGACATGATTGGTAAATTATTTGAAAAGATCCTACCAGCTAGGATCTTATATGTAGTAAACGAAGGCGGACTGATGCGAGACGAGCAGTTTTGGTTCAGACCCAAGCATAGCACGTCCTTGCAGCTGGCCCGCCTTGTTGAAAGAATAACAAGGAATTTCGGCGAAAGGAGGCTCGCCGGAGCAGTGTTCCTCGACGTGGCCAAAGCCTTCGATACCGTCTGGATCGATGGCCTCCTGTACAAGCTAACGCTCAACTCCCGTCTTACACAGCCCATACAATCTCATCCAACCTCAGGGATCGGACGTTCGAAACGTCCTTCCAGACGGCCACGTCATCTCGTCGAGCCATGCGGGCTGGGATAGCTCAGGGGGGATTGATTTCCCCTGTCTTCTTCAGTCTGTATGTCAACGGCATGCTCCCGCCCTCGCACCACGTCGAGTTAGCCTCTACACGGACGGCACGGCCATCATAGCCACGTCCCGCAAGCCGACGCTATTTTTCAGCTAACTGGATTCATAACTCAACGACCTTCAACGGTGGTCGAGTAAATGGAGGATCGCCATTAATGTCTCTAAGAGCACCGCGATAATCTTCCCCGTGCCGGACGGCGCTTAATCCAGCCCCGACACTCTTCGGAGAACCAATCGGATGGGTCGACACTATTCGTTATCTGAGGTTGAACCTAGTTACACGACTCACCTGGTCGGCTCACATCGACCAGGTAAGGAGGAGGACTGCTCAAAGGATGGGCATGCTGGGCCCCCTCCTGAATAGGAAGATTGATCTATCCGTCAGGAACGGACTCCTGCTATATAAGCAGCTCATCCGGCCCCTGATGGACTATGTGTGCCCCACGTGGAGATCCGCTGCTCGCTCCCATGTCCGAAAGTTACAGGTGTTACAATCCAAGTGTCTTTGCCTCGCTACTGGTGCCCCTTGGCACATAAATAACAGGAAGATACACGAGGATCTGGGCTTCCGCTGTTTGCCGACCACATCATATCCCTGACCGAGAGCTTTCACTCAAAGTTAGCTGATGTAGGGAACCCCCTAGTACGACAACTTGTCAGATACTTAATCTGGCCGAGGGTTGAACCCGTCGCCTGACTCGAAAGCCAAGTGCGGCAGGGGACAACAGGCCAATCGAGGTCTACGCTTGCGATGGCCAAGTCGACAAAACGAATCGCGTTCGGCGCTGAACAGCAGAGTGCCATTCGGTTACCCTGACTGAGGTTTTCCGTGATTTTCCTCAGTTGTAAGTCAAATAACATAGTATCCGATGCAAAGTCAGGGCACGGCCCACACTCCCTTCCCCCAGGAGCGGTGGCTTCACCTAAGCGTCTGACAAACGTCGCACAACTCCAGTATGCGACACAGCCAGTCTGGGCTTGGAACCTAGACAGAAACGATCCAAAGCTTATCCCACCCATACTTAATCCAGGGCAATTTAGTCCCTAGTCTTTGGTAGAATCAGGCAAGGCCCTCAGCCTGACTTCAAAATCGCTAGCACAAGCATATTCCCCTGTTAGAGTTCAGGTGTCTGTTACTGAGCCTAGCAATGCGGTCAAAGGCAGGAATGGCTAACAGACAAGGGGATGTTGACTTGCGCTTCGCGCGAGTCTCCGCCCCCCAGTTAACTCTTTGGCTTGGCTTGGCTAGCGAAAAGCAATTCGGAAGGAGTAATTTGCCAGTGGCACATCAGGAAGGAAGCTCTGCAAGACTATATCAAGATAGTAGGAACGACGCCCGTCTGCCCAGTCACGACGCCTCTTGAACTCGGCCTTCCTCTGTATACAGTGAGCACCCATCGGCCAACAACTGCAACAGTCACTAGGTGCTGAGGTTCACCGTGGCCCTCAGGTCAAGCCCAGCCGTGCATCAAGCGGTATACCATCACCTGCGGCTGACTGGAGGCTTCTCCACATCACACCATAGAGACGCCGACCGAGCGGACCAGTCGTTTCCCATCCGGCAGGTTTTTTACACTACACACCCTGCTGCAGACCAAAACTATATCACGACCATTAAGTCGTCTCCACACTGTACAACCAACTCTTGACATTAATAAATACTGTTATATATGTGTGATACTGCGGTTGTCTCTCTGAACAATCCTACAGCTTTCCACAAATATGCATGAAATTCTTGCCATTGCAGAGGATATTAACCATCTATTGGATTAACGTGTGTCCATGTGAACAAAGGTTTCATTAACAGCAACAAAAACTCCCCTTACATAAACATATTTGACTATGTGAATTACAAGTTATAGAAACAAAACTAGTATTCATAATGAATAATTACAGGTTGGATGGGAAAATCTTCAACGGCTTTTTTTTTTTTTGGTCACAGACATTGGTATTCAGATTTGTTAATGCACAATACATATCAATACAGTTGTTTATACTGTGTCACAGTCACTGCTTGAAAATTATTATATTCACCAACACGGTAAATGGACTGTGCGTTAAGTATCATTTCAGTACTGCATAATGGGAAGCTTATCAGAAACCAACATGCGTTTAGAAAGTTACTAATTATTCCTTCATAACCAGACATTTTTGATGTGAGGGATTGCACTGCAGAGGATTGGTTATCAACCAGTGAGGCAGCACCTTTTTCCATAAACAACACAGTGCAAGGTGCAGCAACCCACAGAAGGTCGATAATAATTCACACTGTTATCACAGCTTGAAGATATACATAATTTTATAATATAATTCATAAACACACAACAGTAACTATAAAGAGCAGAGGTACAGTACATAACAACAGAGATGCTGCACACACACACACACACACACACAC
>Ga0131853_10006740_pt1 | contig 20750 bp, 11 predicted proteins | sample TergutLab28metaG_FD_92764 | JGI IMG/M metagenome (GOLD analysis project Ga0131853, IMG submission 92764) | Labiotermes labralis P1 segment gut microbial communities from Petit-Saut dam, French Guiana - Lab288 P1 (version 2) (version 2) | ecosystem: Host-associated > Arthropoda: Insects >...
TAACGGGAAAACTTTACCTTTTATGCATATATATATATATATATATATATATATATATATACATATTAATGTCGCTTAACAATGGCTTGTAATTTAAGCCGAAATATGTGGCCAAGCTATTCTGCTGCCTCTCACGTCAATGAAAAATTCGCGTTAGATTGATATACCATTCTATCTATCTCTTCAACAAATATACTACTGACAAAAATTTGTGGAACTTACTATCTCTCATTGGCACGTAAAAAGCAATAACCTCGATTAAAATTCCGTAAGTCATAATAAATATTTTCTTGTGGAATGTGAGGAAACGTAGTCAGATAGAAATAAACTGGAGTTGCGGAGGAACGTGCTGCGTCAGGTTGCTGGGTAGAAGCGCAAGAACATCAAATTGTGTAGATATATATGGCTCCCTTAAACACGATAAGAAGGTCGTGGACATTTTTGCCTATTTCACATTGAAGTTAAAAAAAAATTGGATTCTTCAAATAACCCACTCGGGAAACTCAGAAAATATTTCTACTAACAAATTCCATTTCATGGAAGGTTTTTGCTGCTTGTTTGTGCCTTTTCATAGCTCTTTTTACGAAATCTGCCTATGTAGCTATCGTTACATTTCTTCTTTAAACTCAACAAATTTCCACGAATTTTGATATTAGCGTTGTGCCCTAAAATTTGTCGACAGAATTTATTTTTTTGGTGCCACATTTGACGTTTTCATTAGGAGAAGATTCATAATGTAATCTTTTGGTTTACTGCCCTATATACTCAAATAGGGTGGAACCGAAGATTTTTACGAGTACCTTATTCTAAGGGTGGAAAGTGTATGTTTATTGGAAATGATTGTAAGAACCTACCAGATTACACGATGTAATAACCAGGAACACCATAATATCTCTAAAATACAAAGTTAATTCTTATTTTCCAACCTGACCCTTGAGAGCAAAAAAACACTTTCCTTCAAAATAGTGGGAACTACACATACAGGATTGGGGCATCACATCCTGAAGGCCAGAGCCCTCTGTCTTCTGTGCAGTTTCCATTCAGCAGCGTTAATAATAGTTGAATGCTGTAAAAGTGGAGAATATGAAGACTGGTTTTCTACAATGTGATTTATCTTAATAATTAACCAACTTGACGCACAAAATTTTGTTTTACAATAAGTTTCATTTCATGCCTCGACATGTTTCGAGCACCATGTGCTCATCATCAGGAGGTCAAAATTGTATTATACAGCCTCTGTTATCATCACACTCTGTAGGTGGCTGTCCCATGCACAGGTTGAGAAAGGACTGGACCATTCCTCTCTCAACCTGTGCATGGGATGGCCACCTATAGGTGTGATGATACCAGAGGCTGTATAATACAATTTTGACCTCCTGATGATGAGCACATGGTGCTCGAAACATGTAGAGGCATGAAATGAAACTTATTGTCAAAAAAACTTTGTGCATCAAGTTGGTTAATTATTAAGATAAATATACTGAGATGCACGGTCAGCAAAACATCAAAATCTACAATGTGATATTGTGTAGCCTGATCAAGAACTAGCAACATTTTTGAAGAACTTGGTGTTTGAATATTCAGGATAGATGAAGTGAAGATGGACATACCTGTTTCCCCCACAACGCTGATGACTTTTATTAGATTACACGATGTCATTTTCCAGAAGCCAATAATCTTCGGTTGCTTTATATCTCTGTGCTGAAGATTTGTAAAGACTGTCAACATTCCAACATAATTTTATCTCCAGTAAAAGAAAAATAATAGAGTTTCTTATATTCACACACAGTTTTAGTACTAAGTGTGTGCTCTGAATATCCTTCATATTTCCAGTCTTATTGCAGTGTATATTTCTGATGATAGGTGCTTCTATGGATTGTGAATTTATCTCAAAAAGTTAAGATTCTTTTCTGTACTGTAACAAAACCTGCATTTGTTATAGAGGTAGCATCTAAGATAAGTTGTAGTACATGAATCAAATCACAGTAATACTATACAAAATACTCAGTAACATGGGTTTAGATGAGACAAAAAATTACAATGAATGGTGCAGTTTAAAACATTCTGACATTAGAAGAGTTATTCAGTGTTAATGTCTGTTGCATCAATAAAAGAAGATTTAAAGGTCTTTCAAATGGGAAAACAGAAAATAAAATTCAACAAATATTTTTTGAAGTTTTGTCCCTGATGCAACAGAGAAACAATGTGTGAAGAAACCACTGATTTGGTGATAGATTTTTGCAGCCTGAAATTCTATGTACATTTGTGAAAGCTGATGAAATTACTGATGGCTGGAAAAATATTACATTCTATTTCATAAGGCGTGAATCTTAATGATGCATCTAGAAATGTGTGGTTATAAAGAAATATTAGTTTCTTTTTGCAAAATAAGACAGAGAATATATATATATATACATTAATAAACCACAGATAGAAAACTTGACATAAAATATACTCCTTGTAACTTAAATATTTGTATTTATCTTATTATTAAGTCATTCTCATTTAACCAACTGATGTACTCTGATGGCCATGAATGTGACAAGAAAGAAGCAGAAATGATTTACCTACAGTCAAGCTCTTGTAAATACATTATGATATATTTTTAAGTAATTTATTTTAAAAACATGAAATTACTATTATTGGTACTGCCAGTAAATTTAATCAAACAGTATGTCAGTTAATTAAAAAGACTGAAATTTAAAATACACCTGCAAAATATAAAGCATTTCATCCTTCTGGAAGACTTTGACATATGTTGAAGACAACTTGGCTGTAATATGCTGTTACTTTATTGCAAGAGAAACCATCAGTTACAAAAGAATAAGTAGGCTCTGCTTCAAAGTTTCTATTAAACTTTATTACATTTAAAGACACCCACACACAACAGCACAAGATAAAACATATTTCTTACTTTTTTCAGTGTTGCAAATATTATTTGCAAACTTGAATAATCAACTTTTTTTCCTTAAAAAAATTTTCCTTAGAAAAACTGAAACAAATCACACAATCATTACTAACAGTTGTTATTCACACCCACCAATAGAGGCAGGATGCTACATTTTTGTCTTAGGCTAAACATGTGTTTCTGTATAATAATACATTAGTCAGACCAAGATTGAAATAAATGCAATGCTTTGATAAAATGCGCACCTCAACAAGAAAACTCTTTACTTCCAGCCGTTCAAAATGAGGAATCTAATAGGAACGCCCTCATATATCCTACTACCCTTCTAAACATGCCCAGTTTGCATTCAATCAATTACTGATTGAACTCTCAGACTGCCTAATATATGCAATATATTTGTTTCACCAAGACATGAGTTATGCACATAACTTTTGACTAAAAACAATTCTTTCACACAATTTTCATTATTAATATTAATAACAATTACTTAAAACATGAAAGTGATAATTCTACAGTTGAACATGGTGATGGAGTGTTCTGTTACTATTTCACTTAAATTTTCATGATTAATTTGTGTATTTTAAATTGTATCATATTCTCTCATGTTCTGTGAAATAAAATTTACCTAATGTGTGGCAGTGGAATACAAACATTTATTTGCTTATATATCTGCGTATAGTTTATAATATTTGGGTAAAAGTACTTGGAGTAAAACTCATACAGAATATTCGCATAACGGAAATGAATGTTGCTGTCAAAGCAACAATTGTCACAGTACAGATAACTGCATGTCATTTGTTTTCATTTTCTGTGTGCATGTAGTGGCATACATTGTAAATTTGCAGTAGATTTTACACAGATACTTAATTCTCTTACGCAACGTTTGGAAATTCCAAAAGAACATGAAGTCACCAAGTGCAACTCATGGATTCTGAGATTGTTGTATTATGCGTAATGTCAATAACCAAGAAAAAAAATTACTATTTTAGAACTTCCTGAAATTCTAACATCACTTGCAGACTCCACATATGAAAATGTGAAATAATATGAATAAGATATAAAATATTCACAAGTATTAGTGTGCTCATGACAATATTTAATTCAAATGAGCTTTCTCATAATGTCTGCGTTTCAACAAAACACTCCTCACAACTATAAACAACTGATGATTTAAAAACAGAATAATATTTCTAGGCAAAGTTACATAAAATTAACAAAATATGCCCCATTTTGAATATAACTCTCATCCATTCATCTACATCCTTGACATAAATTAAAGACAGCACCAAATTATTATATAGTACTCTGAAAAACAAGATAAGTACCACGTATAATGTTACTATAGCTTTGTGGTTACATGTACTGCTTTTTGGAAAAACCATTACATGTACAACAATATATAATAACAATAAAAACATAAATTTGAAAGACAAAAAATATATATCAGACTTTCTGAAATGTTCATGTTTTGTGCACAACAAACACACACTCACATACAGACAAACATACTTACATTACTTAACCTAAAACAAAAAAGGTCTAGTTTGTAAACAACATTACACATAACATAATGATTACAATTATATGATGGGAGTTATGGTAGATAATAATAGGAACTTAATCAAAAGAACAGAAAAAAGCTTAAATGGATGCAAAATATGTGATGATTGGATGTGAAAGAAAGAAGAAGATTATAACAGTGTAATCACAACGTACTGTAGATCGGGTAAAATAGGCATTAGTATAACCTCTTCACAGCACAACGATTGATATACATATGCTTTAAAGTTTATGAGTTCACAACTTGGATGAGGGAGTTCATTTATATGTTTCATTTACTTCTCAGAATAAACACTGTGTTGACTAATGTACATAATGAAGGTGAGTGTTGCCTTGGAGGTAAAAAGAGATTTTGTATGCATTGTATGGCTTAGCCCCACTTTTCAAAGGGTTCATATATCCCTGTGACAGAACACCTTTCAGATTTATTCAGAAAATGGAATCATTCAATATGTTTCTTGCCCAAATATCTGCAGCATTGCACAGGCAGAATAATGTTATATGCCAGCTTTGTCACACTCTAATTATATTAATATTTTACCCAGTTTTGCACTTCAAAAAAAGTTTAAAGGCAAGTAAATGGAACTGATGCAAGGAAGGGGTATTTATTCCACCTCTCTGCCAAGAGCTTGACAACTGATAAATCTTTTGTTTCTTTAAATCTCCTTCTTTCTGTTATTTTCCAATCAACACATGAACAAAAGCAGTGGGTAAACTTAATGAAGTGTTTATCATGTGAGCAGTAAACACACTGTAAAAATCTGGTTAAATTTGGTAATATTTGCAGCAGAACACAAGTGGTTGGGCAATGTTGATAATCATTTTATAAACATAACCTACTATCTTACAGTGTAATGAATTAAAGCACCAGCACATACAATATTACATTTATGAGTTTCAGAGATATAAGTTCGTTCATTAAAAATATATAATGAATCTCTTGTAATTAGCATTGTAAATTAATATGTAATAATCACTGAGTTATAAGGAAACATCATTTTTTAGTTTCTTTACATGTTCTCCAAATGTACTGCTTCATGTACTTAGGATAGAAAGCTTTAAGGCAAGAATTCTAATAGATCTCTTTATGTCATATGCAATTTGTTTTCCATAATGGAGTACAGGATTAACCTTATACATGTGAACATTACTGTTACTAATATTTAGAAATCATGTGTTGGCATTTTATTCCAAAACACTAGGATTAATAATGACCATAATGTTAACAGCAATAGTAATAGTGGTAATAACAAATAATAACTAATAATAATTGTAGTAAATAATAATAATAATAATAATAATAATAATAATAATAACTGAACACCATACAATGGATTATAACTGTTCAGGTATGCTTAATGTGATGTATCTATAACGTAGAACAATGAACTAACGGTATACGGTTATCTTATTCTGTTCAGAAACATTTCAACTGTATATTGTGTAATGAGTTGTAATATTATGTATTAATTAAAAACTATTTGACTACAACATCCTGTAAACTATATGTTAATAATGATGGAAGCAAAAATTATTCTTCATTAACCTGGGCTGAAATGTTATGGTGGTATTGAATTGTGCAGATGAACAAAGGAACATTGAGAAGTGTCACATAATTATCATTTCCATATTTCTTTATGTATTCTCTGAGGTTTGCTGAAAACAATATTTATGAAAAAATTGTTCACTAATTTTGTTGCTCCAAAAGTTAAATTTGATTAGCAGCAACTTATTAACTGGATGCTGAAGATGTTACAGAATAATAGACCTTGTTTTGTTTCTGCAACTTTTAATGTAGTAAAAAATTGCAAAACTGTATGCCTTACTACAGTATTTAATGTTGTAAATTTGCATGTTATAGTGTTGTATTGAATGTGGTAAAATGCAATTGAGTGGGTTGAATGGAATTTGTCAACTCTGTTAACAGACTAGGGATTTGACTTTCTTTTTGCATGATAACAACTGAATATCATTACGTAAGATATATTCAAACTGACCTGTAATATGGTGTATGGGAAACTCGAAATGTTGTAAATTGAAAATTCAGTTTAGTGTTTCATGAGGTGATGCAGTGTACCACACAGAAACTTATCTCATGCACACAGTTTATAACATTTAACACAACAGTAGCTTCGCAAACCATTTTGAAAAGTCGAACACACATGCGTCTTAAAACTGTACTATGTATGTTTGTAGGTATCTACTTGGTTTATAACATGCATGTTAAATCTACTGCTAATATGTATAATGTTAGTGGCAATATTGTATTGTAATAAATTGTGTAGAATGATATACATGTACTATTGAACTATTGTTAAAGCTGACTTGTGCAGCCCACATATTGACAGTTATTATCATATAACAAGTAAGAACTGAAATCTGGTGTTAAAGAGAAATCCTTAGTTATGCACGCTTGGGTACATAGCCAGATTATGTACAAAACACTGTAAAGACATTTATGTTTGTTTGTGATTGGCAGGTGTGTTCATACTTTTCTATTCAAATTGTGAATAGAATATACAACAAAATATGGATATGGTTTCTAATTCAATTTCTTGGGCATGATGTACATAGACCGCCCAGATTTTTAATGACATTAAAGTTAACTTTTTTGTAAGCATAATTTGCAGCAGTTTAAATGATATATTCAGACACTTTTGTTTTATCCTGACATGGTGTACTTTTTTAACTGCTTATTAATAAAATTCTTTTATTAAATAAAGTTGCTCTGTTACAGATGATCTGCAGTACTTAAGAATTAGTAGGTTGACAAGTAATCTAAAATTTTCAGTCTGAAATGTATCATATTTTCATATATCAGTTTGTTAATTCAGCACACATCTCTTTGCAATTCTCAATAACTTAATATCTCTATCTCAAAAGAATAATAATTATGATTCTGTCTTTCAGATACTTCAACATGTCATAACATGACTGTTATGCTTAATTGGAAAAATCATCCCTTATTAGAGATTTTATCTTGTAGCAATAGTATCTGTTATTTTTTGGATTTGTGTTTCAAATACACTCTCAATATTCATTTGTTCCACTGCAGTAAGTATTGTAAATGTATTAACCAACTTTTCATGGTTGCAAGTTCACAGACTTGTAAGAGATGCATTGAAGGAATGATACAAAGACTACAGAGTGAGAATAGGGCATTCTGAATATGTATTTGAAATGTTTAACCATTTTAATAGAATTGTGATTTACACTTATTCCAACAGATGTCTGTTTTCAGTATGGTAATTTTGAATACATGTTTATGCGCTATGCTGGTCATTAGGAAAAGTGAGCTGCATTAGTTACTGTCAGCAGGTGTTTCACAAAATCCTACACATATCTAGAAAAAGAAAATTTTATATATATATATATATATATTTTTTTTGGTTATGGTTCATGAAGTAGATGAAGTTCATGTTTTGAGAATAAGCTTAAGTGGTTGACCCAGTAGATGTTATGGGGGGAATGTAGTAATTTTTTCGTTTGAATTATAACATAATTTAAATTAAATCATGTATAATGTTAAATGTGCAATGGCAAAGTTAAAAAAAAGTTTTGTTATTTCAAAAACCAAGGTCATAATTTCTGAAAGTTATGGAAATCTCATGTCATCACATCTATTACCTCTCAATCGAAATGTAAGTTGGAGTGTTTAAGAGAAAGACGACTAATAATTTCTCACCTCCAAAAATTTGCCCATAAAATAAGTCCCATTCTATGCCCTAAAGACATGTCATTCCTTCAAGCTATCTACTGTAAATATTTGGGACACACAAAACTTATCTGTAACATATTTTTTCATGGATTTTTGGTTTGCAAGTTTGAAAACAGAGACATCTTATTTAGTGGTTGAAAAACTGGTATAAGACAAACATATTCCATGTTTACAATGGAGAAAACAAACAATCATTAAAAATGAAACCGTGCAACAAATCCACGACATGAACAAAAACCAATGTACACTGAGTACACTGAGTACTAGTATAAAACAAAAACTACTTATCAATAATTTCGATACACATATGTAGGCCTGTTGTAAGAATTTTGAATTTTCAGAATTGTAAATACATTGATAGTGGCAAACCAATGTAAAAGATTGTAAATTTTTAAGATAAATACTTGTGTATCTAATCATACTCATATGTCATTATTTTGATTCTGTGAACCATATTCTAAAGCATTATCAATTTGTGAAATCAAACAGTGAATAAACTGTGCCAATAACACAACTTATGAAAACTTTTAGGCCTATTTTGTTTCAAATTTATTAGAAATGTTGTACATACAGTCAGATAGTGATACTTTATCACTTCATATGTATGTATTTGGCTATTGTGTAGAGTTTTACATAACAAGTTTCCGACTCTATGTATTTTGAGATAATAATGATTTAAGGTTTCTTTTAATGTATAATGAAATAACTAATATTTTATTAAAGAAAACAGTAGATGTTAAAATGAATCTTAGGTGTTTCACCTTCATGCTGGTTGTTACAGTATAATATTACATAACTGCAGCATTTTGTAAATGTGTATTGTGGCAATGCTGTGAGTGTTGTACTGCACAGCATGTGTACAGACTATTGCCAACTGTGGTACATTTCTGTTTCAGGGTCCTCTGTCCATAAACCATGGCATATTTGTCTCATTACATTGCTGACTCTTATCACACAATGGCTACATGTGCTTTAAATATGAACAAATCTGTGTCCCTCATACTGTTACTCCAATCAGTGTCTCATTTAAGGGCACAAGCAATTATGCACAGTATGATTTATAGGCAAAATACCCCTTTTTGTATTGTAGTACATAAGAGTGTTGGACTCATTATGTATATGGACTATTGTAAATTACTGACAGGCTGCAGTATGTAGATTGTTCATTCTGATACATAAAGTTGCAGACTTATTATGTACTGGTTATATTATGGCGCTGTGGCTTGCACATACGAGTGTGTGTTACTGCGTATGTGTTTGGGCTATTGCAAGAAAAAAGTTACCGTCAAACTTTTTTATCCATTTGAGACATATACATTTAGAGTGTCACACTCTATATTATATATTCATTACTGTGGCTGCTATTTCATTTAAAGAGTTGAGTAGTGTGTATGTACATGCATTCGAGTGTCAGACTCGATATGCACCTGGGCTATTGCAGGAAAAATCGTCGCATAAAGTTTGTGTATGTGGTACACCAAGGTGTCAGACTCGAGGTGTATTGGGCTATTGTAACTTATTGTAAAACTTTTCCATATGTGGCATGTGTAATATGGTACATTTGAGTGTCAGACTCAAAATGTATTGGGCTATTGTAAATCATATGATGAGTGTTTTAACAATCATACATAACATGAGTGTTGGACTCAGAATGTATTTGCTTGTTATTGAACTTGTGGTAAAAATTCTCTGAATGTTTGTATGTACTGGGTGATTACTTAAGATGGCTATTGCAAAATAAGTATTGTTTTGTACTTCAGCTTTTAGGCCATTAATGTGGGGACAAAACTGTTGTGTAACTAATATTTTCTTCTGATTGTCCATCAGTGTGATTAGTTTGTTTACTGATGTGTTGACAACTTCATTTTTGTCACTTGACTTTCAAATCTGATATGAAATTTCAGCAAACTGTGCCATACCATATAATTTTTGACCCATTTCAATCTACAGAGTAATTAAAAACCATGTAACATATTCACATATTTGTTTTGAAGTAAGCAGTAAGCCTAAAGGATGCGATATATATCAGTTGTTAGGAAAGTTTCTCAGTTATGATCTCATACGAATAAACTTTGAACCTTTTCTAAAAGCTGACAGATATTATGCCATTGTAAGCTCATTAGCTTGCAAATTATAATCACCCAAATATGTTATTTTCTTTTTGAATTACTCTGTATATGCTCTAAATATAAAATGAGCTGTTCAAAGAGTAACACCTTACCACAGCAAGCTAGCATCATACCAGACAAGCATAAAATTTAACAAGAGGATTTTTGTGATTTTCGTGTGAGCTAAATGACCACATACTATGTTTATGTTATGTATCTAGGTTTGTAACACTTAAATAGCTGCCTGTATGAACTCAAAAGCAATACTATCAACAAATATTTTATGACTGCCGTCAATGCATCATACTCTCACTCTTCCAGTGTTACTTTTGTAGCAGTGCACAATGGTGCATTTAAGAAACGGAGATAATCTAAAAGTGGGGGCACATATTTTGATTTATGGGCATTGGTCACCTTCTCATTTAATGAAAATATTAGTGTTTCTTTAAACTACTATTGTACAAGCATTACATATGAAACACAACAGAAATGTGACAAAATATGTTATTGCTAGAGAGTAAGTATGGTTACTGGAAGATGGTGTGATATAATGCTTCCAGCAAACCTTAAATGTTCTACAGTCTTGTTCCCACATATGAACGAAAATATAATGTGTACTTACATATGAGTTGTATTATGTGTATCGGTTCCTTTGATTAAGATATTCTGCCATGTTAAACATCTGATGGATAATTCACTTTCAAGCCTTTGGAACAAAATTAGGCCGATAATTATAGAACCATATACATAATCAACGGAGGCTTCTAAATATAATAAACAATGTGCTGCATAAGGAAACCTTCTTGTAACCCAAATATTCTATTTTCAGGTGCAGGAAAATTGCACTGAAAGAACTTATGGAACTTCAGGCATGTTTTGCAGTTAAGGGTCTCTAAATTGTAATTTGATCGTTGGTTTCAGAAATTATGCAACTATATGGTCAAATTTAAAAAAAATACTGGAGATTTAAAAGAAACAAGTATTCCATATTCTATCTCAAAAATGGTGGAAATTTAAATGCATGTTTTAAAACCAAAGTTTCTGTTAGTCTTGTGTACACACAGAACAAACATGATGTTTATTATTGGCTTGATGTAACATTGGTTCCAACCACTTACTGAAAACCGAAGATGGAGGCAGCATGTAACGCCAAAACTGTGGTGTCAACCTACAAAAACACGCTCATAGGACTACAGCCTGAAATACCAAACATGAAAGTGAATAGAATTTCAAATGTCAACATGGCAGCACAAATTTAAAAATATTTATTTCGTGTTGTATCCGGTTATTTCTTTGAACAGTACTGTATTCTTGTGCTTATCATTTTTCATTTCTTTGAAATTGGTTTTGTGTATCGACCAACTAAATGCGCATGCAACCCATGACTGAATATTGTATTTACCAAGGCCTCTGAAATCACACGGTGTTTGTCAGTGCAGTAACAATCAAGAGTTGGTTTCAGGGCGGCCATGATAGAAAACTGTATTTTTTTAATGGTACTGTGTATTGTAGTATTGGACATATAAAAGTGACACGAACAATTATCATTTTGTGAACTATTAACATACTGCCCCAAACTGGAGACCAAAGAACTGAAAATTATGGAACTATTGTTGTAGTTATTGTTTTTGTTTGTACAAAAAATTAAACGCGGTTCTTAGGCCACGTTCAGTAGTATCCAATAATTTTTGTAATTCAGTTTTAGGCAATTTGTACAGAGATTCTATGATTACGTTGAGCTATAACATGAGTGTTGGTGGAACAAAATAACGCCACAATTTAACAATACATCGCTTTGTGATGTTACTTTGATTCCTCAACAGTCTGCTTAAAAATATGGAAAAAAAAAGATACTTCGTACCATTCACTCTAACCATTCACACTATTAAGTCGAACACATTAAACATAACCTCAAACTGCGCAACAAATTAAAAACAGATCGCATAATAAAAACTACTGTGATTATGAACTGAAGATAAACCCTTTCTGTAATTGACTAACAAAATATTGCCTCAGATATCTTGTCCGTTTTATGGCTAATCCCCGTGCTATTTTAAATCATTCGTTAAAAGAAGAAATTAAAGCCATAAAGACAAAATATGATTGAACATAAAAGGAACTAATCGATAAACAATCGTCTCACAGACTGAAAAGTTTTGACTCTATTCTAAATAAAAATAATGATAATCACAGCCAATGTTTCTTTTCGAACTAAATTGCGCAGTCTTATTAATAACTAATATATATAATATATATAATCATTTTACTAATTGTCTGGTGATTTTTTTAAAGAATAGAGCAGGAAATGTTATTAAAAAATAAATAGTTACCATTTCAAGATATCGACAGATTTTGTTTGCAAAAATGTACCGTTTTGAATATTTTTTGTGTTGTTTATACCAAATGGAAATTTATTTTGGAAATATTTTGTTTGTATTTGTTTGATCAATTTTTTTCAAACTAATCATGCTATCTTGTTTTTCTTTCACAATAAACAAACAATGTCTTTGTCACAATCACACACACGTGTATATATGTACAGACACTCAGAGCAATAGTAACAACATACTATCCGTCATGTACATTTGTTACTCTACAGCTTTCTTGGCTAACGGTGGAGTTGGTTACACAGTATTTGCGTTCCGTTTCCTTTCTTCAGAAAACTTGCACGTGTCTTCATTTTTTCTTAAATTATATATTTAATAACAAAAATCACACATATAATTTGTTCTTTCCTAGTTATTTTTACTACCAATAGTTCCAGTATTATTTATATATAAATTCACATGCATATAGTTCATTCCATGCTTCTTATTTTCCTGCATTATTGACTTAATAATAGCTGTGTTTTCATGGGTTGTTGTTCTGTTGCTGCTGTTGGTTCTGTGAGTTTCCAGAGCTACTGGACAAGCTGAAGCCTAGTGCTCGAGGATCCCCTCCATGGAGCCGCAGTGCCTGTTCTAACCTCTGCTCCTGTAACCGCAAAGCTTCGCTGAGGTCTGGCGAGACCTGGTTGTGGTGTGCATGATGATGGTTCATACCACCGCCATTGCTGTTCCCGGCACTGCCGTTGTGTGCCGCAGCCATGTTGTGGTGCCGGAGCGCCACGGAATTTCCATCGCCACCCCCGGACACGTTATTACTCGATGCTGCGACAGCAGCCGCCTGACTGACCGCTAGCCGAAGTGCTGCCTCTGCCTGTGACCGCAGAAGTGCTTCAGCTTGGTGTATCCTCAATGCTGCCGCCTCCGACGATGATTGCTGGTGATTGTGGTGACCCTGTGGCCCCCCGTGGTGGTGACTCGTCATGGAGTCCAGCCGCATCGCTGAGTCTACAGCCATTGAGGATCTCATAGCTGCGTCCATCGACCTCATAGAATCAGCCATAGATGCGGCGCGCATGGCCGCATTCATGGCCGCTTGGGCCTGTGCCGCCGATACGCCACCGTCCACAGGCGCCGGAGGAGTCGATGAGCCCGGACCTCCTGCAGAACCGTTGTTCCCATTGTTGCCGCCAGGAGATCCCACTCCTCCGAGTCCTGAAGCACCCATTCTCATAGCAGCTGCGAGGTTTACAGCCGCAGCCTGGACAGCGGCCGCGGCGCTGGAGTCGACTCCGAGACCTCCGGGCCCAGGACTCCCAAGGCCTCCTGACACTCCTGCCGAAGACTGACCCACCATGGCTACCATGGCAGCCATGCGACTCGCGTTATGCAGTTCCTCCGCCCCGTATTGCTGCTGTAGCCCGTTACCGCCCCGACCGCTCAAGATGTCGCCCAGTTTATTGTTGTTATTGTTGTTGTTCATGATTCCGCCGGGCTCCGATCCCGTGCTAGAGAGCCGGCCACCTCCTGAGGAACTGTCAGAGTGTGCGGAAGGACTGGCACACATGGACGACGGCCCACCGCCTCCAAGTCCGGCCAGGCCTCCAGCTGACGAAGCGGCGACTGCTGCCGCCAGAAGTGACTCACGCTCCCGGCGCTCGGCGGCCGCTCGGCTGAGGACGTACTGTGCCGCGAACTGGTGCTTTGGGTCCATCCGCATGTGCTCCATGTGACTGAGTAGCCCTGCGCAACATGACACGTCAGAATCAGGCAAATATTCACCATTTTTCAGTTTAACGTAAGAAGTAAATTAAATGTTGTCTTAACGGCACAGGTCCGTGTCCGTGGATCCTTGGGATTCTGCGGGCGACTTTCAGATTTTCCGCGACCAGATTTCCTCTACAATGAAGAGGAGGAAGTATCAAAATTCAATACGATGCTTCATAACTTCTACTGTTCCATTACAGAGATGAAATAAAGGGCGATGACTAACACGGGACAAGTAGCACGCGTCGGAAATATGAACATTTCTTAAAAACTGCAGTCGATAAATGCGATAGGAGGAGAATTATTGGTAGATCTAGCCACAGACAGAAGAATGTTAAATGGGATTTAATAAACACTATGGTAATTTGTAGGTTGGATTCATCCGTCAAATGGTTGCGGGATGTGGTGAAAACGGTAATTAATTCTTGGTTCCCTAAGAGGCGGTGAATTGCTTGAGCCACTTTCAGCTTACGAAGTAGAACTCTGCTTAAATGAATTAGTTAGGTTACGTGTCTATCATAAGTCTGAAGTATGCTGCCTGTTGTATTATATATTGGTTTCTTTAGTAGAACTTAATTCTCTGAAGAAAACTTTGCATTCGACAAGTACATTATTGTAATAATAATTTAACAAACTAACTAACTGGCTGACTGACTAACCAACCAACGAACGAACTAACTGACTGACCGACTAACTAAATGACTGACTGACTGACGGACAGACTGACAGACAAACTAACTAAACCAATTAACTGACTGCCTAACTAAACAACCAACCTACTAATTAACGATTTTTGTTTATGATTTATGAGTTATTTTACTTGAAGTGGGCTGTATTTAATTTGTGCCAGTGACTTGGGGTACTGAGGATTCATGTTTTTAGTGCTGTTATGCTGACTAGCATCGTTTTTGTGTTGTTATGCTGACTAGCAGGGTTTTTGATTCCGGACGTGAAAACCAAAATTAGAACAGTGGGCAAAGCAATTCAGTGTTATGTATTTTTGATTATAATTTTTTGGGCAGATTTTGAAGGCATTTCTGCGCGTTATTTAACGTATCAGAATTCACCTTTAACTAAAATATGAATTTACTCCGGAAAACAAATGTGGGCGACATAACATTATGGTATTCTGTATCAACCTACAGACTACATGTGACTTTAACTAATCCGACCAGAAAGAACCAACAAGAGAACGGAGTTTGTATCAACATTCAATGGTTATTGGTTTCTACAAATTGGAAAGATTTCTACATAATTTCATAACTTGATAATTGTGGTATATATTTACGCAAAAAAGAAGGCACACACGTACACCCACGCGCACGCGCACACACACACATATATATTATATACATACATAAATACATACATACAGTGTCAAACCATGATACAGAGCAACTGTTCCAGCAACTTGTGGCGGAATGTAGAGGGTGATCGTAAATCAAGAGTGCTTTCACAAGCATCCTTGGCATCTAAGTGAGGGTAGCGCTATATCGGAGTTTAACAACACATTTCGTCTTCTAAATCAATTTATTCTGAAGGAATAACTTAATACGATGTCAATAAGTGAACTTTTTTTTTAATCAGATAAATTCGTTGTTCATATTCTACACAACTTCAACTTATTTATACTTAATCTCAATTTATTTACACTTCTTGGAAATGTATGCGTGTCTCAAGCGTGCTGCTGTTGCCATTCCGAACGAGCAGCCTGCTCTTACCTGACTCGTGCGTGAACACAGCCTGGCACACGGAACAAGGCCACATCCTGAGGGATGTGGTAAGTTGCGAGGTCTCCGGGTGACAGGCCAAGTGCTTCCTCAGGCTGCCTTCGTTCACGTAGTGTTTCCCGCAGACGGGGCAGGGGTGGTTTGCTGTCCTCCGTTTCGCTAAATACGGATCGGCACGGGGATAAGCGGAATAAACCATTGGTCAATGCAGAAGCACGGGTTAAAGCACCAGTCAGTGAAGCGTGTTAATATCTTAACCTATATTATATCCATCAGATGGTCATGATGTCACTAATAAAAACACCGTCTCTTTCAACGTCAAGACAAATCTCTTTGTCTTGAATATCCTGTAGTCATAACACAAGTGGCAGGGAATAAAGCAGTAAAGTTATCCCTGTGCACGCCATAAAGGTATTTTAGGGCGAAGGAGTAGAGATCCACTTATTCTTAACCTCGGCAGAGATGAGCGTAAGTTGTCAGCTTCATGCCGCTTTACCTTCGGCAAAAAGATCTCGCATTATCCATTAAATAGGAGGCTGAGGAAAATAAGAGATGATCAGGAAGCTTTAGATATGAGAAGAGTCTCTTACCACTACTGGGAATCGAACCACGATTCCTCGGTCGGCCAACCCGTATCGTAGTCATATACTGACTACACTATCCTGGCTTCTTGAACGGCTAGGAGTGGAACTAAAAATTTTGTGTTCCTCATGTGTGAATTATACAGCAGAAACAGCCTTGCTGCGAGCACAGAGTAGACTGCGGAATGTTACATTTTAGAGTGAAAGTCAGAAGCTTTCGTCAGCATAGTTATCATGGCTTGTCTCAATCTTACTGTCGATGGAATCACCGTGTAACCAGTCTACTGGGATGGAAAAACGTGACAGTACAGTGACTGAAAATTTTGAATATTCTATGCATACTGGTTACATAAGTGAACTGGATATGTAGACTTCTTAAATTTCGTTTGAAAATAAATGTTAACTTCCTTACAGACAACAAACTTTTAACACCTTCTGGGGTGTGTCGTCTTTTGTTCGAGCGGACATTTGTCTCTTTTTTCTGGAAGAACACAAAAGCTAACCTAGTTATGACTGGATATCAGGGGGGATGGACGTATGATAAAAGGACGCTGTGTCCATTGTTTATATGGTGTGGAGAAGATGTCAGAGACCGCACTGTATGTAGACTTATTATGTTGCTGGTAATGAGTGGGTTCTTGATTCTAGATAATTAATGAATGCAAAAAGGGAGAAAAAATAAAGTGACAAAAAGTGGACACCTTGACCATCTGAAGGGTAATGTGAGTAGAGTAGCGTACCAATTTATAAAAACCATAACTTAATCTGGAAGTGGTAGCACATATGAATTGAAAAGGAAGGTAAGAATGTCAGTTTCAATTACCGTACCCTGGTTCTTTTATCACGAGGCTAGTATAGAGTCGCAGAAATGTAATGTGTCACTAACTGAAATAATTTATCGCGATTATTGTAGACTAGCTGAGCTCTTTCCATATTTGCATTTCTTTAACTTGGAACAAATCGATACATCGTTAGGTATTACCTAACTGATAGACCATTCTCTCCACATACTCAGCGTTAACATATCTACGTAATAATAATAATAATAATAATAATAATAATAATATACACTCCAAAGTCATTTCTGAGACTCCAAGTCATTGAATACAAGTCGCATACTTTGTAAGGTATGATACAGGTGTGCTACTGTGTGACATTTACATCTGTAAGCTAGGATTGCAGGTGTTTTCAAAACTAGTGAGCCTCGAAATATTTACAGCGTTATAATCACACTGTGGGGCGAGATAATACACATCATATGTTGCCAAGTAAACAATTTATTCAAGCTCTCACGCAGCCAAAGTTACAGTAAAACTACAGGTGTTACTGGCCTGTTGAGCTACCGACACGTTACTGTAGATAGGAAAACATCATATTCTTTTATAATGTTTCTGTGCTGTTTCTCTTATTGGTCTCATTTTGCCTTGACGCGTAGAGGCAGGAAAACGTGTGGGCAATGAAAGTGTGTTTCCCCTGAGTTTCTAATACGGCCGAGGTTTATCGAATTTGGAAATATCTGTACCTTACATTTAAGACATGTGCCCTAAACGTTTAACAGCATTGTCGTAATTACCAACCAGACTCTTTAGGTAATATCAGAACCCTTTCCACCATATGAGACTTATTTCCGTTATTTTTCCGAATTAGAAAATTCATACCAGTGAAATCTGAACGTAAACACACCCACTATGGACAGTATTTTAACTTACACTATCCGATCGCAATTAATCTTACACACATTTGTTGCTTTTTTTTTTAAATTTTTATAGATGGAGGGGGACGGGGCAAAGCTAGTAGATAACATAACCTTTGAATATGAAGGATTATGCCCGAGAACGATACAGCATACAATACATCGTAAATGTCCTTGGCGTGGTTTTAATCATTTAGGAGTTGAAACGTAAATGTTAAAGTTTTCCCTTCTCGCACCATGAAGACATGTAGGGGGTTTAGTGGTATAGCTCCCGTCTTTCTTAACCTCGCCATTAGATGGAGGTGAATGATGAAATTCACGCTCAGGTCGCTTTAATCTCAGCAAAGGACCACGGTATCCATTACACAGGAGACTGGGAGGGCCCCAGAGAGGGTGTGGACGGTTTTGGAGAGGATAAAAGTCTTTTGGTCCTCCTGGGATTCGAACCCTGGACTCTGCAACCCGTAGCTATTTGCTATACAGTTTACGCTAAGCTTGGGATGTGTGTTGAAGTGTGCTATTTGTTATAATTGATAATGGTTTACACAGAATATTCAAGAACGTAATGTTATACGTTCCGAAAGTAACCCTTTACGATTAACAAGCAAAAGGAATTTGACGTTCAGGTGACTGTGCATCGTGAAAAATTCTTATGATAAAACCAACTAGGTGCACTTATTTCTCAAATTTATTTTTGGAATAAAACTCTACCTGTTTTGGACAGAGGAACTGTCCGAAACATGTAGAGTTTTATTCCAAAAAGAAATTTGAGAAATAAGTGAATCTAGTTGGTTTTATTATAAGAAGCAAAAGGAAATTTGGGAACAAACCTTCGAATCTACCGGGATAACCATTTTGAGAATCGTCATGACTTTCATTTCTTCCATGCAGCCACTTCCTCTCTTATCAATTTATCTGCGTGCGGCGTTTCTATTTTTAGAACCTCCCCCTCCTTAAAACGCATGCACGGGAAGGGCACGGAACACGGAAAGAGAAACTGAATTTCATATACAAAACCGTCATTAATACTCAACGTCACTTTACTCTGCATATAGTCAGCGCAGATAATGCCCACACCCTGGCGCTAGTATCTGAGGTCACGGTTTTTTAAGTGTACCTTATTGCCATATGCGTTTCCTCTCACCTACCTTTCTAGTGGTACTTTGTGTTAGAATTCAAACGCTATAATAATAATAATAATAATAATAATAATAATTTTATCATATATTAACGTTGTAGTTTAACAGCGTAATGACAAATTAGAAAGCTGGTACAAGATAAACACAAACAAAACCACATAAAGACACGCTCAAGCAAGCATGCGCACACACACACACTCACACGCACACACACGCACACACACACACACGCACGCACGCACACACACACACACACACAAAACAACGCAATGTGACAAAAAATAAAGAAAGGTAATATTATAACAGATTCAGAACACAAATTAAATATTTAAACAATACTGTTCGAACAATAAGTTACAATAATAATAATAATAATAATAATAATGGGTTACACATGCGACTATAGCAGAGAGGTCTTACAAAGCAATGTGTGAGGTGTTACTGAATTCGGAGGGTCGAACTATCAATCGAATTTAAGTTTTGCGATTCTTGAGGTTTTCACAGCGGTGTGGTCCAGGATTAATGAAGTCCTGAACCACACAGCTTCTGCGATATGGCGCCGTGGCATAGGATAATTTGTTCCCGTCTTTTCGAATGACCTCTAGACCGTTAGATATTGAAGGCAGTATATACCTTCGAACTCAGCCTCTAACAGAAATAAGTACCAGAAATATTTCCGGGGTGGAGGTGGGAGGGGGTAAAGGCGGCCGGTGAGTAAAGCTGACAACCTCACCCCTTCATGTGCCTATCGTCTGGAAATCTGGAAGCCTGAAACTCCTGGAGCCCTAAGGGCCTCTTCAGGCCTGTAAAGGGATTTCTTTACCTGTACATTCCTCTGCAACGCCGGGACTCGATTACCTAGTGGTACGGCGTCATAACCGAGATGAAGGTAGTCCTTTGATTTTAGGTTACTGAACGTCGAAATATACGATAAGACGATTATTAAATGTGAGTAGCTGAGGATCAGAAAAGTACTGTACCTACATTTGTGTAGACATAGACACAGAGACAGCAAAACCACAAGCGTCTTAGGATGGTTAGCAGAAGAATCACGAACCTAGCCCTCAACAGACAGCCTTCTCACTGTACCTGCGTGTTGTCAATAAGTATTACACAAACGTACGTCAGCACAATCTATTTATTCTATAGTATGGCTACATGTTTCGACTAGATGTTAGTCATCTTCAGGCCCCTACACTTACTTTACCAGATGCTTTGTCCA
>Ga0131853_10006745_pt1 | contig 20739 bp, 15 predicted proteins | sample TergutLab28metaG_FD_92764 | JGI IMG/M metagenome (GOLD analysis project Ga0131853, IMG submission 92764) | Labiotermes labralis P1 segment gut microbial communities from Petit-Saut dam, French Guiana - Lab288 P1 (version 2) (version 2) | ecosystem: Host-associated > Arthropoda: Insects >...
CCTGGGGGCAAGACCTCCCCCCCCCCCCCCACCGACCCCCTGGGTTAAGAAAAGGGGAGGCGTGTGTCCCCCCCCCCCCCCCCGGCCTTCACGATCTGCTATAGAATGAACTGCGCCTTTACTTTACTAGCATCAATATGCTAATTTCAGAAAAGTGATGCTAATGCAAGAACATTCCTCAACATGAAAACATGCAGCAAGTATTCAATATCAGCTAGGATTTGAGTAAATAAGGTACCTATTTGTCACATTCATAAAACTGCTTCCCTTGTTATTTTATTTTAGTCTATGCTCATAACATATCTATTAACTCAACCAATATACAACATTGTCACGTTATAATAGAGTCACAAATTTTCTCTTCATAGGCCCTATTCTTATTGCTGCTTGCTTCATTTCACATCCTCATATACACTTGGTGTCATCAGATTATGAACACACTTATACAATGTTCAAATGATACAGCTATGAAAACAAGAGAAAATACAGTGGAAATATGATAATCTCTTCCAGTACGTCATTGCTACAAGACACAGTCCTCTGGGATGTAACAATGTTTTAGAGCAACCTATTGTCTCCATCTCAAATATGAATGGATCAGTTACTCCACCTGCTGAAACCTCTCTACAAAACTACATGCTATCACATACCACACATCCATGATCTTAATATTTACCACTGTGAGAACCACAAACCCCGATTAAATTACATTCATTCTTCCCTTCCAGAAACAGAATGTGGTCCTTCTTAATAATTTTCTTCTTTTTTTTCAGACCAAAAAAAATTATTCGCCTGTATATTGTTTAGACTTATAACTCACATGTAACTGCAGGCCAACAACTATATTAATTGGATATGTAAAATAATCATACTTGCTTGTAAATTTAATCTCTTTATATTGGTCGAAGATGTATTTTGGAAATAAAATGGTTGAAAAGAAGATTCTTTTATCTTAAGGTGATTCATCCTCATTGTTTTCAGTCAATAAAGCCAAAAAACAATTCACCAGCACAACATATACTGTAAAGAACATTACCAGCTACATGTTTTGACTGTATTAATAGCCATCATTGTACAGGAAAAAAAGTGCTGACTTGACAGCTGCAAGATTAGTAAGAGATATCAAACTTTACAATGATTTCATACACAAAACAAATATAAGACATGTGATCTACAGTAAAATGTATTACATATACATTTAAAAAGCATATATATATACATATATATGAAGGCAGTACAGCATAGCTGTGTGTGAATACTGTCCCATATGGGATCTTGTGGTTAGTGTGTTGTACGGTATTTTGAAATTGATATTGAATAAATCTAGGTTAATTGATGGTTGTATAAACACTGAGGATGATTGCTGGGAGCTTAAACTGCAGTCATAAACATAAGCTAAGTTCTTTTCTCTATCCTTATACAATACAGTACTGTTGATTATCAAGACACTACGCAAGTAATCTTATGAGATATGGTTCAGTGCACTGTGTGTTCCCAAAGTCTACAGCTCTACACTGTGCAAATACACAACAGAATGTATTTTGTTTATACAAACATCAATTAACCTCAAATTATTCAAAATCAATTGCAGTTGCTTATTATAGCTCAACATGAGATCCCAAATAGGACAATACTCACACAATGCATTTTAGGCCACACCATCTAAACAACACTTACTGCCTGCATACTTTCTACTTTAGAACGCCTGCTGAATATAAGATGATGATGAAGACCAGGTTGGGATAGGGATATCTGGAAGTGAACTACTGAAAATGTAACAGACCTATACAGGCTGTTGTGCCATTGAAAAATACTAATAAGAATGAGGAGGAAGAGGAGTAGAAGGAGGATGAGGAGGAGCAGGAGAATGAGGAGAAGCAGGAGGAGGAGGAGGAGATGATGATGATGATTTTAGATCACATGTTTTATATTACTTCTGTGTATGAATTCATTGTAAATTTTCACATCTCTTACTAATCTTGCAGTTGTATGTAAAAAATTTTTATTTTCAATTCTACAGCCCAGTGATGGTTATTAATGTAGTCAAAACATGTTGCTGTTGATATTCTTTGCAACATACATTGTGTTGACAGATTACTTCTTGGTTTAGATGAAGTATCTTTTCTTTCCTTGGGTCAGTGTACTTCTAAAACAGTCGCCAATAGACATCCAGTCTGTGTTACTGGGCTTCGTAACATCAGTGCAACATTTTTTTCAAAATTTGCAGTGAGTAAAGAAAAACAAAAAAGAAGCAACAGTAAATGTTCCTAAAAAATAATGAATACAGTTAAAGTAAGAATACATCAAATCATGCCAAATACACATTTTTTTATGAATGCAGGAATTAGTACTGCACACCATCACCAAAAATCAGAATACAATTTCATAAGATTCTGTGTAGTTATGCAGATGTTGGGACCAACCTACCGAACACGACTAAAATCCTGACATTCAGTGCCATGAGAACCTCAAATTTCACCATCACCAAAGTTTAATAAACTGTAAAGATCATGCATGATGTATATATACTATTTAAAGCATGAATCTGGTCAGCACTGCACTAGGGATTTGTTTCTACAAACTGATCAAAATATTTATGCTTGAAAAGCCCCAGTCTCTACAATTTTTGTTATGGAACAATCACATCCATTTTGATTACCTGAAGACATATTCTTCCATAGACAGCACAGACATTCGTAGCTTTCTCTAGATACGAAAACTTAAACAATAAGTATCATTTATCAATAAAACCACAAAATACAAAGTATGTACTAAATGGGTAAGCACAAGCAATGTTCAATATCACAGCAAGTGACACTGTAATCAAAATTAAGAGAACATTTTTGAAGTATGGAAAGCATGAATGACTAGGACAATATCTGTGCCTTGTTATCTAGTAAATGCAGTAGGCTTCATTCTGCCTTACACTCTGTACACTTTCCGTCTTCACTTGTCCCTTCACAAACGCACAGCACTTCAAATACCAAAAAGTCCATCACTTGTAAGGGAGGCAAAATGGCGTTACAGTCTGATGTGATACAGGATTTCAATTACTCATATACTCACTCATCTTCAAACTAACGAGTTTAGTTACGTATAAAACCATGTCAGTCTTGACCTCATGTATTTATAACACGACATACTCGCGCACTTGCCCGAGCGTCTCAATATCAACCGTCTGCATTAGCTGTTCAAACTGGGATGCTCCAACTTGGTTTTGCAGATCCAGCATCTGTCCACATACATATTACAAATATGACATACAGAGTGTGGCAAGACTCACAGTTCACAAGTATGATGGCTTTAGAAAACAAACTTGACTTAGCAGACAACACAATCACAGTCGAGGCATCAGTTCCGGGATGTGACACTGCATTACTGGGTATTTTATTCCTGGCATTTCAAGGCAGTAAAGTGGTCTCATTTAAGGTATATTTGTAGTAGACCTTAAGACCCTCAAAGATGAGACCACTACATTTTTTCTTTTTCGAAACACTGGGAACTAAACAATCAATGACGCAGCTTCACATCCCAGAACTGACACCTCATCCACACCAAAGTAAAAACCTTAAAAGTCACACCATTATAGTAGTTTTATAATAAACCAAAGTTTTAACAAATTTGTAAATGTAAATGCAGTTACATGGACTATAGATAGGTTATATAACATGGATAAGCTACGTGCAATAGACAGACAGACAGAGAGGCAGGCAGGCAGACAGACAGGGAGGCAGAGAGAGGGAGAGAGAGACAGGCAGACAGACAGATAGACAGATTGATATAGATACAGATAGATAGACAGACAGACAGACAGACAGATAGATAGATAGATAGATAGATAGATAGATAGATAGATAGATCGATAGGTAGGTAGATTGACTGGTTGGTTGGTTGGTTGGTTGGTTGGTAGGTTGGTTGGTAGGTGGTTAGGTAGTAGGTAGGTAGGTAGGTAGATAGATAGTTACATAGGTAGGTAGGTAGTAGGTAGGTAGGTAGGTAGTAGGTAGGTAGGTAGATAGTTACATAGGTAGGTAGGTAGGTAGGTAGGTATGTATGTAGTTAGATAATTAGGTGGGTGGGTAGGTAGTTACATAGGTAGATAGGTACATAGGTAGGTATGTAGGTGTGTAGGTAGGTGGGTAGGCAGGTGGTAGTAGGTGGGTGGGTGGGTGGGTAGGTAGGTAGGTAGGTAGGTAGTAGTTACATAGGTAGGCAGGTAGGTGGGTAGATAGGTAGGCAGATAGGTATATAGTAGGTAGGTAGGTAGGTAGGTAGGTGGGTGGGTGGGTTGGCAGGTAGGTGGGTGGTTAGGTAGGTAGTAGTTAGGTAGGGGGTATATAGGTAGTAGGTAGTAGGGAGGTGGGTAGGTAGGTAGGTAGGTAGGTACTAGGCAGACAGGCAGGTAGGTGGGTAGGTATCAGTTATATAGATAGGTAGGTAGATGGGTAGGTAGGCAGGTAGGTGGGTAGATTAGGTAGGTAGGTAGGCAGGCAGGCAGATAGGTAGGTAGGTAGGTAGTTGGGTAGGTGGGTAGGTAGGTAGGCAGGTAGGTGGGTAGATAGGTAGGTAGTTACTAGGTAGTATTATGTAGGTAGGCAGGCAGGTAGGTGGTTAGGTAGGTAGGTATGTAGATAGGTAGGTAGGTAGGGATTGAGCGAGCAGGAGGGTGAGTATGAGAAAAAAAATGGGATGGGCCAAACTTACCTGAGCCTGGAAATAGTCCCTGAGAGCAATGGTATGCACTGGGTCCGATACCGCAAGCTGTTTCCGACGATGGTCATGCTCAGTTTCGTAGTCCACATCATCATCCTGGCCTGGACTCGAGTGCTCCGTCAGCAACAGTGAACTAAGACACAAACATTATTCTCTTGTATAGCACGTTGTAATGAGACAGAAAAAACTGGTCTTACTACTCCAGATAAAAGCACAAAAACATGTACACAGAAAATTCCAGGCATAACTCTGTTGACATTCTTACAACAAGTGTTACAATGAATCAATACAATCATATGAAGTACACAGAAACTACAGTACACACTCACTAATAAATGTATACTTCAATGAATGCTTACTAATACGTGTACATTTTAATGTTATAAAAGCAGTACTCCATCTACTAAATGGCACTCCCATATTCACAGTCGCTAAATGTTTCCAGTGAAACCCTACAAGTCACCAATATTTCTTTTCCCATTAGACTGAACAAAAGACAATTTGAACTATGTACTGTGTGATATTTAAGGTTCTCACAACACTGTGTATTGATAGAACTACTATATTTTGAGATTTAACACTGTCTAATAAGTATGTAAGTATGATTTTGTAGGACCTGGTACCTCAACATTCAGGACATTAGATTATGTGAAGTATACAAAAATTATCTATCTATAGGCAATGGAAGACAGGGGCTGTGTTCAGTACACTCTTCTACATTAAAAATGGAGGCAACATGATACTCTGAAATGTTGGTGTGAATCTACCAAAATACATGGTGTCACATCAAAAAAGACCATAACGTTGAACAGAGAAGTATCCAAATCATGATCTTCTGGCTTATAAGAGTGTGTAATGTGGAAGTTGTCATAACTCAGATAACAACAGAGTAAGTGTTTACTGCTTTTACAACATGAAATGACATAAAGCATACAGTACAGTTCAATCAAGGCTTATGAAGATAAAAAATGACACAAAAATATAACACACACTTTCTTGAAAAGGCTCCATATAACACTCTGGAATTAAATAAATGGTTCTCATACAATAACAATATATTATAAATTGTAAGTGCTTACTCAATTTGAATACCCATGTCATCAGTCTTCATTACATCATTCAGGGCTTCTGTTACATTAAGCAGAACACCACAGAACCGCTCGAGCACAGCACTGCAATACATCACACCACATTGTCACATCATGTTTTATGAAAAATTAAAATACTGCCACATATAGACCCTGCTAAATGCCATAATCTTACACTATACCATAAAGCTTTAACTTCAACTAAACATCTCTAAATAAAATCTTGCTCAATTTAACAATGCTGACTCCTGCTCTATGTAGCACTGAACAGTAGGATAAGAGGTGAACACCGAACTGGAAGGAATGTGGAAAGAAGCACCTACAGCCCTATTTAATGTATTATCCTGGCATTTGCCTGGAGGGGCCCATGATTACTATAAAACACATGAGTCAAAACAGTCAGTATCCTGGCCAAAATTTGAACCAGGTAACTCCTGAATACAAGTCAAAAGTGTTACCACTTGGCCAATGTGCTTAGTGTTTAGAAAATAAAAATCTATCTGAAAACTCATTCAGCTGTACTTCCTGTAGAGTTTTGATGTAAAAGAATGATCACATAACACAAACATATAATTATCTAGTTGAACAGATATGGCACACTGCATTCAACCTGAAGATTGCATGGTTTATGTATTTGTAATCCAGAAGGGAATTATACCTTGACTGTGAAGTAAGCAATGATGTGAGCGCTAGTCCCAGCAGCTTCCGACGTTCCAACTGTGTCACTAGAGCCATCTTGTCTAACCACACATCCAAAATTTTGTTAAGAACAACTTCCTGAGTCTCCCCTAACTCCTGTGCCACTTTTACTACCACCTGAGTAACACAAAACATTTACAAATTAGGCATTCAATATATAAAAAATGGTTGGTCAAGAAAAAGAAATACAAAGATAAAACGAACACTGGAATTGTATTACTGACTTCCAATAAAAGACTTCAAAATTAAGTAGTTCCATAACACTCCCTGCCATATAGTCTACGCACATAATGCAATGGGACCTTCAGTATTATAATCCACATGCCTGTCAGTTTCTTCATCCTAATTCCCAAATTATCTTGAATTGTAACGTCATTCATGCTATCACTGAATATGAAAAATTCCAAAGAAATAAGTATTGTTTGATTCAAGTCTAGTATTTCCAGATGTAGCTGGTGTTGGCCTTTCTGGTCTTTACTCACCAAGATGAAGCCATACAATCATTTTTTGAGGAGACACCCAAGTGGAAGATCCTGTTACCCCCACTGACATGCCAATGGTCAGCAGCACAGACCTACAGCTTACCACCAAATTTGAACAACAGTGGCAGGGGTGGAACACCAGTGTTCTTGGCATTCCGTAAGTTTTATCTAGCAGTCACTAGTGTTGTACTCATTGCTCTGGTGTGTGGATTAGCATCAGTAAAACTACCAAATGGTTCTTGTGGACTGTAAGTGGGATCCATTGCTGGGTTCACACCCGAGATCAAGTGATAGATGTACTAATCCGTAAGTCAGAACCAAAGTGTTAACACAGTGGAAAAGAGCAAGTGTCTGGGAATGTCATGCTTTATTCTAAAACATGTCCAGTCTATACTAAACTTTGGTTTACCATCAGTAGCTCATGTATTACTGTGTCTTGAAATATGAAGTTGTGTTAGTTATGAAATCAAATGAGGAATGTTTTCATTTAAACATGAAACTTCACTAGGCCACAACAATAACTTTTATACAATAAAAACAGGAGAATGGAAAACAAGCAATCTTTTTTCTTTAATTGGGGCAGAAGATGAAGACAAGCAAACAAAACTAGTGAACCTGAAAGTTTTGTCACATAGTGTTTCAAAGGCTTACTGCAAAAGTCATTTCAGGTCTCAGTCATGAATGTTAATTCTGACTGATTCTGAATGAAGGCATCATGATGTGCTTGAAAATCAATTAGTATTACACAAACATACGTCAGCAAAATCTATTTACTCTAGAGTGAGGCTACATGTTTCCACCAAATGTTAGTCATCTTCAGGCCCCTATACAATTTCATTACCAGATGCTTTGTCAACTTTGGGATCCCACAGTGTTTACATGTGGATTACTTATTAGCTAAAGCTTTCTAGACAAGTTTTAACTACAGACTGTGTTATCTGCAGACTGTGTTTTAAGCATTAAATCAATAACGCACAAAATTTCTTCCTTTACAGTGTGTTGATTTCACCGGATATTCAACTGTGGGATATCGTTGTCGTATTATGGTTTGTTGTTGTTGATATGGATAGTTGTGTTCATTTGCTGTTACCACCTTCTGGAGTGTTTGCGCGGTACACGAATGTTAAGATGATGATCTCGTAGGAAGTAACACACTGCATTTTGGTACACAGGTACAATGTACAACAAAAAATTGCATTTAAAATGTTCTCTGTCTGGAAACAACTGATTTGGATTTAGAAAATTTTATTAAACATTTAATTTTTGTAGCACAGACTGTACTAAACATTTTGGAGGAACCTGCTACCTCCAAAACAGTGGTACCTACATATGTAACTAAATGGCGCATTCCAAAAGAATGTTACATGAACATTGTTATTTAGTACTTTCTACATGACATATCTCTGACCTATTGTACATATAAAGTAAAAGTGTAATTTTGGTTACCTGACTAAAAGCATCCCTGGAGCAAAGCAATATTCTTGCCATGATCGACAAGTACATAGACATTACCATTGGATATTCTTCTCCATGATAGATGGCTCTGAAATTCATTACTAGTTAGTACAACAGCTAAGAACACACAAATTACTTATGGTTTTGTCAATGAGTGTTTCAGCGTTACTCATTATAAATTCCAATATGAACATAGAGAGTGTCCCTTCTATTGCTTCCCTGAGCACAGCAACTGTCATGGCATGTACCAGCATATGCAGGCCATGTGAATCTGCAGTGCTCGGGAAATTAATAAGATAACAACTCATATTTCAACAGTTAACTTATTACTAATTTTATCCACAGTATGAATCCTTTGTTTTTGTAAACACTGCACAGTGAAAGCACAATATTTAACATCACAATAACACAGATTAGCACTGCCTATTCTATCTGTAACAGACCAAAGCAACCACAGAATTGTTCTCATGGGAAGAATGGCCACACCATTTCTCCAGTATATAAGTAAGGCTTACTCTTACTTTATTCTGTCGTACATAAACAAGTAGTTACGAACAGGAGCAGTATTTGGCATATTGGACAGTATGCTTGAATCAATACTACAGTGTCCATAACAACTGTAAAGAATTCCCCTACAGACAGCAGCACTGCTTAGTGCGTAGAGTTAGTGTAAGCGGAGCTGCTTTACAGAACTTACGAAGTGCTCCAGGTTAAACATTTTTAACAAAGACTGTTTGTAAAATTTTTGCACTGAACATTCAGCAGACTTGATAGTGATTCAATTAAATTTTTCTACTTCAAAACTTCTGGCCAGTTAACACAAGGAGTTGGGGGAGTTGTTTTTTTTTTTTTTAATTTGACATTCAGAGGACTGTGCATTGTCATATATTCTTATAATAAAACCAACAAGATGCCCTAATTTCTCAAATTTATTTTTGGAATAGAACTCTACATGTTTCAGACAGTTTCTCTGTCCATCATCAGGAGTCTAGCATTGTACACACAGCAATAGGTACATGTCTTACAGGTTATGCTGACCACTTGCTAGCAAGCAGTCAGCATAAACTGTATGACATACCTACTGCTGTGTGCACAGTGCTAGACTCCTGATGATGTGCAGAGAAACTGTCCGAAACATGTAGAGTTCTATTCCAAAAATAAATTTGAGAAATAAGTGCATCTCATTGGTTTCATTATAAGAATGGGACAGTTGTGTCTATAAATTATTGCATAAGTAAACAAAATATGTGACAAAATTAATGAAGTATATACATACTCAAATATTCTTGGTAGCATAGGTTTTACTAGTTCTGTGGCAACATTAGGTGCTGCACGCAGACACATTTCCACTAGCCTCATAGTCATTACAATGCCTTCCGAACGCATGTCAGACAACATGTCGTTGCATGACCTCACAATCACTTCCCCAAACACCTAAAAAAAAAAAAAGTTGCACAAACAGGAATATGAATATGTTTTATCAGGAAATGGAGTCCTCCAAAAGGAAACCTAGCACATAACAGCATAAGCACCACACACCACAGTACATAAAAATGGAGTATAAGCTTGTGTAAGCTTTCATGGCAAATGCATTAATATCTAATCCGGTGATAAGTCACATCATATTCAAGGACCCTGATGGCGGAGACCAAGTCACTGAAAAGCTGACTTTAGGTCAACTATGACATGGCTGATTGCTCACAATTTTACTCCTGGTATGAAAATAGTCTGTGCATTTTTTGGAGCATCGTGCAGGGGGCAGGGGCGTTCCTGCCTAGCAACGGTGAATACACACACTTCTGAGATGAGAGAGCCCAAAACACAAACAATTCCTACATGCACACATTTTTTGCAACATCTTATTGTAAATGCATAAAAAAATTAATAACTTTTCTGCAAGATAATAAGCAGACACAACACCAATAATAATAATAATAATAATAATGCAATAGGTTGGGATTTGCTTCAACTTTTCCAATGAAGTCCAGATTTAGCACTCAGGGATTTATAATATTTAGCAAATGTAGCAGTGTAAAAGTCTGAATGCAACAATAATTACCATCAGTTTCCCACAAGTAATTAGGTGTATAAAGTGCAAGCAGTTAACTGTTTTGAACCAAACTCTACATATCAAAACACAGATATCAAAACTCTTCCAGCATATGAACAAGATACATAAGCCCTGGTACTGAACATTCAGCATCAGATTCTAAAACCATACTTACACTCAGAAATTCCTCAGGAGACAGAAGGATATTCGCCTGAATGATGTAAAAACACGTTCGTAGATTTTCAGAAGAATATTCTATAAAACAAATAGGCCTACATCAGTCTTTCAGTCAAAAAATGAACTTTTTCTGCACAGATAGGACTTTCAGAGACAGAGAAAGGGAGAGGGCATTTAACAAAATACATACACATAAAACATGATCTAAATATTAACAAAAGAAGGTCCTGTATGTAGTCTGAAACAATTTTAAAGTGTCTATCAACCGAACAGTAGGCCTTTTCTTTTGCCCCTGTTAACATATCAATGAACATATAAAATATGAGTGCAGTCTCAGTTAAAAGTTTCAACAGCATTTGGTATATGCTAAACTGGCAATGCTCAATGTGATGGTGTAGTAATGCAGAAAGATATATAAACTTACACAACATTTTACGAGAAACTGTTGCACAAAGGGCCTTTCAAACTCCCATATGCTTCTGGTCCAATTTTATGTGCTACAGAGGTTCTGATTACATCATCAGAGGAATGCAGTTCACGTAAGCAATTAACAAATGTCAATCTGCATTTCTGTCCAAACCTGTTACTGCTGTACTGTGTGTCACAGAAATGAAAAAGTGCTGAATACAACAAGACAGGCCATGTACGTACAACATAATATCGAGGTGTGTTCATGCAACCATTGCTGCAGCGCAAAAATAATGAGTATTACATAACACGTGTGTGTATTTGTAGCCTTAGGTATCCAGCATGAAAAGTGCATGCACCATATTGTCATCTGTAGCCAGCCTCACTCTACAAAATTTTTCCACATTATCTCAAAAATGGCATGACTTAAAAAAAAAAAAAAATTGAAACAAAATGTGCATTTCGACTTTTTCTACTACTTTTGTCTGAAATATTTTTCATTCTAAGAAGAACTGAGTGAGATATGTTCCAAAATGTATACTGGTCTTCACGTAAAGTACCTTTTATTCTTGTCTGATTTTCATGAAACATGGACATTCGGGACAGCGTTTCTGAAAATAGTCAAATATCAAATTTCATGAAAACCTATCCAGAGGGAGCTGCAGTGTTCCACGCAGACAGATGGATGGATGGACAGACATGAAAGAGCTAACAGCCACTTTTTGCAATTTTGTGAAAGGGCCTAAAATGTTCTTCTTGAAGAAAACCCCAGGAAAATCACTAATTTTGAAAATCAGACATATGGCATCCAAAAAACTTACATTTCAGAAATGTAAACTACTCTGTTTCTCCCAAATGATGCATCATAAATATATATGAAACTTCCACAATGACAAAAATTTATTATGCACATCGACAAACTATTATTTCAAGATTCAGTTCTTCTGGGAAAAGAAAGTCACATAGTGTAAGAATTCTAACATTCTTAAGGATCACAGTCCTTCATCTCAGTGGTCAAACAGTCCAAAAACCCTGAAGATGAAGGTACTATGATCTGCTGAAACATCACAAGCTAAATGTTCAATGAGTCACATCCAAGAAGAACTGAACAACACCACTGTAAGAATCTCAATCTCATGATTCGATCCTTAATATTATTCTTATTTATGCTAACTTAAATAATTACATCTTTCAAAATAATGAAAAGTTAATATGAGTACATTATAATATGTTTAATCCTAGCAGTAACAAATGGATGACAGGACTTCCCACACCAAAATAAAACACTTTCACCTTCTGCACTGCAAATGCTGTAGGGTGAAATTATCTGTAACTTTATACAGAACTGATAAGATTTTTATTTTTCAATATACAGCGACACAAAGTCGTATTCTCTATATCTAGAACTACTGGCATGTGTGTTTGGAATGCCAGATGTTCATAAATAACTTCAGAGATATTTCATCCCATGATAATTTGGGTAATTACAAATTGTTCAAAAAATTGATCCTTCCAGCTCATTCATGGTAAATCCAATTCTCACTGACCAGTATGAAAATAGAACTGAAATAGATAATTATGCAAGAAACATGGCAACAGGACTCCATACTGTAATTTCACAGTATCCATGTGTCACATAACACCCTCACCAATGCTTTTACAAATAAAATTCTGGGAGGCAATGAGGCAAGCACAAATGGCATGAAATGATGTTAACTTAAAAGAAGGCTTCTGTTACACTTCAAAAACCTACCCAACAGAGGTGGCATATTGCGAAACAACTGAAGCAGGTCATAGGACATGGACGAAGAGTTCTCCAGTACTGCGAGCCACAGTTCTAATCCGTCTTCTAACAAGTACACGTGACAAGCTTGATGCACGTCTGTGCTCAATTGGATGACAGACAGGAGAAATTGAGACAGGTTCTCACTCACTGCACCCAGTGCCTGCAACATCAACAACACTTTGCTCAACTAGTACAGCACATTTTTAACTTCTTATAGTAACCAATACAAGTCACATAAACTGACGTTGTCAAAGTGGTACACATAAATATTATGGTCTACTTAGAAGCGACTCTTCGTAGCTTGACAGACGCACAACAATATGTCAGAGGATCTTGCTGTCTCCATCTTCAGGGCAGAAGAGTATCTTTTCTAACATGCTGACCCCCCCCTCCCTTCCACACTAAAGGCAGAGGCAGTAGGTTCCTAAAACAACAGTACCCTGAATACCGAGGCAGTTAGGTTCCTGAAATATTCATATACATCTCTCCTACCCTGAAGCAGGAAGCACCAGATATGATATTATGGCACCTGTTTCTTGTATACTAAAGACGGAACCTGCAAATACCTTCAAATAACAGACACTCATCTCTTCTACCTGGAACATGGAGGCAGCCAAGTGCCTGCTGCCTATATCTTTCACTCTGAAGAGGGAGGGTGAATGTTTGTTCGAAACACTGATACCCAACTTGTCTACCATGAAGACAGAAGCAACAGGTTCCTCTGTAATGTTGATACTAATCTTTCAAACTATGCTTCATCATCAGACATAACCACAGCTCCCATAATTGACATGCTTGTAACTGTCAACTTACCAAGAGTATTTAATGCATGGTATGTTTATAATCTATCTCAGTACCACTTAAGTGAAATCTGAATAAAATATTTGCACTATTACCACAGTGTTTGATTCCAGTCTACATAAAAATTACCTCAGTAGAGCTGCATATTTTCCTAGATGTGTTATCACACATCATTACATGAACCTACCATAAGTGGAAACAGTGCAGCTTCCAACTCACAAGTTTGCATGTTGCAATTTTGTGAGTGCTATTAAAACACACCACACCTGGGCATCCTAATACTAAGTTTCATGAAACTGAACAGGTGGCTTAAAAGTTTGAACAGGGGACATATGGACGGTCATCAAACACACGCGCGAGCACACGCATGCACAAACACACACACAAGCATACAGAATGGGCAGTACGCTTAAAAGATACGAAGAGCAAAGTATACATAAGATCTGTGCTCTTCTGGGATATTATGCAGTGCAGACTGGTAATTCCTTGCTGATTTTTTGGGAAAACCTACTGGTCCCATCTTCAAGGATCTTGGATTTCTTCATCCTTGAAGATGGGACCATTAAGAAGTCCAGAAACATCATAAGGAATTACCATGAAATGCTGCATATCCCAGGATGATCTCAAATACATTGTGGTGGAAGCCCAAAATCACACAAAGTATACACACCTTTACTAAATGTACTAATGTGGAGACGATAGCACAACGAAGCATGTTGTGTTCTGCGGATTCTTCCCACAGCAATGGCAGGTACTGGATCAGAGAGCCAGAATATGGCCTGATAGCAAACCCAACTCGCTCCACAATGAATGACAGCACATACAAAACATGCATCTGGAAGAAAGAAAGAAAGAAACAAACAAATACTTAATGCTGACCAATACACTACTAAACTTCTAACTTGATACTGCAGAGTCCTTCTTGAGAAGCTTATGGCCACTCATCCACTGAAGAAATTCCCACCCTCTTACACAGCCTGCCGCCCTTTACTGCATTCATGAGAACACACAACTGGAACCTGTGCTGTGCTCAGTGAATCCTATCAACTTCCTCAAGATACCATACTGACAATACAGATTACCACTCCTATAGTTATCTTACTATAGTGACAAGGCTACTAGCTGAACACCTGAGGAATCAAAGTTCAATTTCTGGCAGAAGTATCAGGACACCTATGGGGCCAAGAAGCCTCCTACTCAATGGGTACTGGGGCATTACTGCCCCCACACACCTTCCTGGCATGCGCAAGGAAAGCATCTCTTTTACTTTTTACCATTAAAATATAAGACACACTGAATACATGCTGTTTCCATAATTTGGAATGAGAGACATTTGCTCTGTGTTCAATATACATAGGTTATTTGGAAAGTAAGTACCGTCTGCGCATATCTCTCGCGCATCCTCGAGAGTGTCACTTTGCGCATGTGGAGTGACTTCCTCTATCAATTCAGAAGCCACAGACGCCATTTCGTGAAATTCGTGTTATGTTTATGTTTGTTCCTGTGCGTTGAACATGTTTAAGACAAATGAAGGGGCTTCCAACTGTGAAATACAGTCTGTAATTCGTTTTTTGAACGCTAGGAATGTGCTACCAAGTGAGATTCATCACCAGTTCTGTCAAGTGTATGGTGACAATGCGATGAGTGATGGCATGTTTAGGAAAAGGGTTCGGATGTCCAATGAAGGATGAGAGAACGTGCATGATGAGGCATGAAATGGGCGTCCATCTTTGGTGAATCATGATTTGGTGCACAAGGTCAACGAAATAGTGCGTGAAAACAGATGTTTCACAATTTTTGATCTGTCCTTGCACTTTCCTCAGACTTCAAGGACTCTACTCTATGACACTGTCAGTAGTGGCTAACATCGCAAGTGGCTGCATTCTATGAGGAGGGTATACAAAAACTTGTGCCCTGCTACAATAAGTGCCTCAATAATGGCGGCCAATATGTAGAAAAATAGTTTGAAGAATGTAGAATCTGATAACAATAAAATTTTATAAGAAACCTTACTCAATTTTTTTTACAGCAAAACGGTACTTACTTTCTGAATAAGCCTCGTATATACAACCAATTTTGCAAAGATTTGGAAATTTGGACTCAACAAGAAATATTCTGTTACGCTCCTCAGTTTCCACAGAAGCAAACTGACAGTACAATTCCACCACACTGGATGTAGGAATAAAAAGGTTAACACTCTGGTTTTATATTTAGAGGACCAGGATTCAAATTTCAGTCCATAGTCTGGCTAGACTTACAAAATCTTTCATGGCTTTTCTGTCCCTCCCTATGCCGGGTTACCTAAAATTAGGCCATGATTGCCTTCTTTCCCATCTTTATGAAACATACAGACAAAAAATAGATTAATGCCAATAAAAATAAAGCCAACAGGAAGACACCTTACAATAAACTCACAATTCTGGTCATACAACATTGACTGCTCAGTAGATTCAAGTTGTCTGGGATGCAATGCCATGTTGTTGGGTGAGTACCTCTTGACATTTCAATGGATCACAGTGCTTTTATCTTCAATCAAGAAGTTTTCTTCTTAGAATTCTTTGCCCTAAAGATGAAGGCACTACAGTTCCCTAAAATGTCAGTAACTACTCCCCCAATGACACTGTGTCACATCACAGAAGACTTCAAATATTCACCAACACTACTGTGGAAAACTCAGATCTCATGTGGTACACATCTACGCACATATTCTGAACACAATTTGGTGCTGTGACTGAAACAGAAACATGGTAACATAATTCACTCACACCGAAACAACACTGCCAACCATGAATGAACAGTACAGCACAATATCATTCATAGAACATTATTTGAAGGCATATTAACGATATAGTTGAATTTATTTAAATGCAGTATTGTACCTCCTCGCAGTGCTACTACACAGTATTAAATTGTGTACTATGTAAATGACTGGAAATTAGTGATGAGCCCAGTCACACTGTAAAAGAAAGTATATTTTATATGCAAAAGTAAACTTTTAGTGCAACAAAACCCCAAAAATTACCTTGGTATCACATTCATGAACTTCCTTCAATAATGTAAACAAAAGGGCAAATGAAGGTTCCAGGAATGGCAGGAACTGATCAGTGTTGAATTCAAAGTCGTCAACAGCAAGTTTGAGTGTGTTGGAAGCAGTAAGTCTAACTGCCATATCTTCGTCTCCCTGCAGTAAGGGTAGTGTCACAGCGTATAAGGCTGGACGCAGTTCTGATGACAGTTTCACTCCTGTCCACTGTCCAATAAGCCATGCTACACGACGACGAATAACACGATAATTACCACCTTTCATTTTGAGTTCTTGTGTCAGAGTTGTAGAGAACCACTGGTCAAAGTTCACCTGCACACATAAACATCTGCATAATATACATGAGCTCTGACGTTCTAATGGCAGTGAAATGTGACATGTATGGAATGTTACATTGTGTTGCTTGCTACAAAGGTGTCAAATTCCAGTGGTGTTGAACATAAAGGTTACAGTTTCAAGTTGTGAGATGTCATTTTGTCTGGAAGGTAGTATCAATATTTTGCAAAAAAATTGCTACTGCCACCTCCCACAGTGAGTGAAGTTGGAGGCAGCAGATTCCCCTGAAATACTTGTACCTATCTACCCAACTGCAAAGTGTCAATGCAGAAGACCCTAATGTTGGGTATTCCATCTGAACCAATGGCACGCATGTACAACATCCTCATCCCAACAACTCTGACCCGAAACACTGAGCACGTTCCTCAAAAATGTTGGTATCTATCAGCAATATCACAATGAAAAAGAAAATATAACTTTTTGTCTAGTTAAGTATAATAATGTACTGAAAGCTGAAGTAATGTGCATATGCACTGATTTTGTCTTCATGGTTCTTTCTTCTCTGAATGCACTCTATAAGAGAAAGGACATAATTAGAAAGTCTTCTAGGAGAATACTGGTGTCCAGAGACAAGAAAATTTGTCACCTTGTTTTATGTCACATTTTCTACATCTAACTTCTGTACTGCACTCACTGCTCTCTCCATGCTAGGCTGCGTGGGACAACAAAAAAATCAAACACCTGACAGAGCTTTGGAACATCACCAGTGCCACCTCAGTAAATACTAGGCAAAAAGTCATATTCCCATCTACAGAATAAAAAGCCCATTTATGTTACTTACCTAATGTAATTCTATGATTACTGCAATTAAATTAATGAACCTCACATTCATTTTTGTAGTGCCCCTGCTTCATACTTAGGCAGGCCCAGGTTCAATTTTCAGACGAGTGTGGTTATTCTGATACAAGTATTTCAGTCTTTCTCAGAACCCCATGAAAAATACTGGCACAGAACCTCTAATTATGTCAGAACGCTTCCTTCAGTTCTACAAGTTCATTAGCCAATAATCATGCTACCAATTTATATATAATTTGGATTACAAAAAATACTGTTAAACAACTAAACAGTAAAATACAATTTAATCAATGTCTTAAAAGGTTTAAATATTATTTTAAATATACTGACAGAAAAACATGGTCATACTTCATCATAAAGTTCAAATGCTGCTAGGCCAACTGCATTATAAACAGCATCCTTCCTCAAGATAGCATTCAGATCTGAAGGGGACACTAATGCATGGTTACTCTGGATCATTTCCATTAGTACTGGAGACAATGTGACACGAAACTCATGGAACAAGGCAAGAAATAAAGATTCTGTGCAGGGCTGCAACAGACAAAGTTTAATTTGTACAACAAACCACAACAACTTCCAAACTATATAACATATAAATACAGTAGTATACATTAAATACAAGTGAACTTTAGCTCACTCTAAGGGCAACTCCTTTGCTTCTGCAAGTCAAAAAAAGAAAACCCAAGGATATAAAAAAATTCACAGCTCTTTCAAAGATATTTCCATGACTTCTCTTATGTAAAATTCCTTTAGAGGCTGACCAAGTTCATCCCAGCCCGAAGACCACATATGCTTCAGGCACACAGAGTGTTCTATACAAAAGAATTCAGGAATACGTCATCAGCATAAGATCTAATATTCTCATAGCTGTGTAGATTCATAACACATGGTCTTGTGACATGACAGGTATGATGTAGTCTGTCAGGTGCTTACCATTGTTTGAGGTAAAAAAAGTCAGGGTAAATGATGAAGGCAGCATGTTACTCTGAAATGCTGGTACCCACCTATGACTACAATCAACATAGTTCTCCTTCCAGAAGCTAGGAGTTACTCAGCAAGCCACAAAATTCCCCTATATTTATATAACCAAATGGTCTTACCTTGCTTAAAACAGGCCACCACAATATGAGAATACATTTAACGCTGCAGGAGTACATGAACCATGTTAAACTTTCTAACAAATAACTTTTAATGAGCCATCTTAAAAAAAAAGTACACTTTACAAAAATAAAATTTGAAAGAACGGAATCTCTGACATTGTATTGAACAATGCAGTTGTACATTAATGTTGGTTGTAATAAAGAAACACAGACACATCAGAACAACACAGCAGATGGTTTACTTTGCTACGCTGTCAGTATCTGGACTATATAGCATCAAAGTTAATCTTTAGACGCCTAACGTCAACTATAGTTGACGTACGCACCGCTAACCTCCAAAGTTGTTTTTTATATATTTATTCAACAAATATAGGTACCGAATATTTTAAACATGGTGTATACTCTCCGTTTTTTTCTATTCAAAATGCAGTTTGTTTCATAATTCTAACGTATTTGGTTCATGTATTATTCACATTTTATATACAGAGTGTGCTAAAATTAAAAAATAATTCCGGTGCCAAAAGGTTAATATACAGTACTGGTGGAACTCTACAGAAAGGGCAAAACCAAAGCAATCACAGATAAACGTGCTCCAGTGCCAATATATCCACCACAAACCCCACCTGGACTGGCTTACGAAATAGGCTTTGGGTGAAGCTAACATATACTGTTTGGAAGCATTCTTTATTTTTGAAAACTCTATTATCTTGTTGTGTGCTAACTACCACTATGACATGTAGAATCAGGAACTGGAATGATCTACAATCAATGAATCATACAGAGCAGTACCTACCCTAAGACTGTACTTCCAAGACTCTCCGCCTTCATCTGTAGCTGAAAAACGAAACAAAATATTGTGCCAAATGAGTTTCTACCTCACTTAAATTTAAGTTTCATATATATATATATATATGTATATATATTGTGTGTGTGTGTGTGTGTGTGTGTGTGTGTGTATATATATATATATACATAAACACACACACAATGTATGGACTACCCACATTAATTTTGTTTCAAGGAAATAAATCATAAAATGCCAGAATAGTTTATACAGTTACACTAAAATGTTCCTCTGATGAATGCTAACAAAATTCTCATATTTAAGAAATACACTTTATTCTATATGTAGTTCTAAGTATAAATATATGGTAATTCATTTTTACAGTATTCTTGTTTAGCAACATAGAGCAGCACTGAATTAAGATGAACACAGGATGATTTTAAAAATGCTAATACTGGTATCAATTAGTATCAAACACAGTTATTCAGTGGACAGAATTGCAAGTAGACTGAAATTATAAGATAGGAGAAAGGTTGCAGCATGCATAGAGGTACATCAGTACCCAGCAGTGGTATAAACCAATGTCTGGCATTAATTCAACTCATATATTCACTTTATTATTATATATTGCCGTCAACACAACTATAATAGAATATAATATTAATGCAACATGTTTCAACTTACAATAGTCATCTTCAGGCTATGCTAAGAACTGTTATTGCTTTACAGGGTGGTTGTGCTCATTTGGGATCCAATATGGCTTACAGTGTTTTTTATACACAATGTGACTTATATTTACTGTGCTATTGTAAGTAGGGTTAAGTGTGTGGCGTGTGCAAAGCTACTTGTGTCCGTTGTTGCATTGCATTAGTATTATATTCTAGTATAGTTGTGTTGATGGCAATATACAGGGTGTTTCACGACTTTAGGGCATAACTGCAGGAGGTGATTTCCTAGGTCTTTGTGATCAAAAAAGTTCATATAAACATGTGTCCGATTTTGGACGGTTACGGAGTTATGAC
>Ga0131853_10006746_pt1 | contig 20737 bp, 15 predicted proteins | sample TergutLab28metaG_FD_92764 | JGI IMG/M metagenome (GOLD analysis project Ga0131853, IMG submission 92764) | Labiotermes labralis P1 segment gut microbial communities from Petit-Saut dam, French Guiana - Lab288 P1 (version 2) (version 2) | ecosystem: Host-associated > Arthropoda: Insects >...
AGAGAGAGAGAGAGAGAGAAGAAGCAGAGTAACAAATTTTTAGGAAAATAGAATGTTCACTTTGAGAAACTATGAAATGCAGATCCCATATACATTACTGGAGTACCTACAACAGAAGATATAAGGACTATGAAAAAATTATGTAGAATATACATACAATAAGCATAGAAATTGTTAAAACCAAAAAAGGAAATTGAGGATGGTTCCAAACAAGAAGTGGCTTGAGAAAAGGAAGTGTTTTCTTACCAATCTTATTTCACGTTGTGATGGATACAAGTGCTAATAAAGGTACAGGATGCAATGCTATGTGTTGGACGAACCTGGGTTCGAAACCCAGTGGGCAGCAAGATTGTCTAGATCTATTCAAATTGGCCTGAAACCCATCCAGCCTTCTACACAAGGGGTAAGGGGCTGATCACCCACCCCTTCCAGCATCAGGGTTAAGTATGGGTACAGCTATATTTTTGCCTCCCCTCTTTGCCCACCTGGCATGTAATGGGACAGCTTTACCTTTCATAGGAAACAAAGTGAAGGACACTTATGGGGCCTCAGCATAAAGGAATATGAACTGAAAATGAGTAAGAACAATATGGTTACTATGACTTCAAAGGAAACGCCAAACATGATTAGCACAGTGGTTCAGGAGTGAACAAATTTATTTATTTAGGAAGTGAAATAAATATCCAAGCAATGGACACAAGATCTCTGAGAGGTAAGTAGGAAATAACAAAAGATAGAATTAGCAATGAAATTTTGAGAAAAGTTGGACTAAAAAATTTGTCTAAACAGCTTAAAAAGAAATAACAATAACGGTTTGGTCATGTGACAAGAATGGATAGAACAAGAATACTGAGAAGGGCATCAAAATACATATTTAAAGGAAAATGCATATGTGACAACCTAGGACAAGATGGTTCTGCCAGCAACTAGAAGACAACAAAGAGAGAGAGGGAATGAGCTGGCCAAAAATCAAAAAGAAAAATTTACGGGAAGATAGACTGTAGACTTCTCATCCATTGACCTGTATCAATGGAAACATTGCTGTACGACATACACATAAGTTTTAGAAACTCAGTTATCCAACACCTTCATTTTAGTTATGTGTCTGGTCTTTGCCCAGCTCAGCAGTTAATTTCCCTCCAAGTACAGAATCAAAATGGAGCATATTTTGCAGTGCACAAGTAGTGTATGTGTGTGTCTGACTGCTCTGTACACAACCTTAAACACATCATATTAACAGTATTATGCAGTAGGGGTTTGCAGACAGAGAAAAAATAAAGCAAAAGACATACCTTTCATGTATCTAACTCATTTTCTTCTAAAATCCTTCTGCACTCTTGCAACCATGAAGAACAAACTCACGCTTCAACATAAGCAGCTGTGGGTAACACCACCAATGTTTGCAGAACAAATATTTACTAGGATAAAAAATTGTTATCAGTAACTGTTTGCTTACACTTTGCATTTGGTTTCGAAGAAGATGTTACTTCATCTGCTCCATGTGAATGCTGTACATAAATGTTTTCTCAGGAAGGCATGAATATACACCATATCTTACACACAAGTTTGTATTTCAAAATATTCATCTCACCTTAAAATGTACAAAGACCAGTTTCTAAATCATAACATGTGGAGTGTTAAGAATATTTTAAATTAACACATTCAGGTATAGCTAAAAATGCACTATCTAATCAAGGGCCAGGTGTTTTGTTAAAAAGATAAGATAATACAACCACGTACTTGAACACACCCTGAAATTTGCCATTTTTCATTATGCTTAAACTTCCACTACCATGAGATCTGTGTACAGATAATGACACAAACTACACAATATCATGTAACAAGAAAAACAAAGGGTGTTCCCAATCATAGCCTGAATATTTTAGTTCACCTCTGTTGTCTCCCAGAATTTAAAAATACTGCTACAAAATGCAAGAATAAAATAAAAACACATACCTTTACAGTTTCATTCACATGTACAGAACTCATTATGGCATATTGTACTAACATAATCAGAATATGACTGTTCATGAACCAGAGCTCTTAATGCATTAGAACTCCACACACCACATAATGCTCTTCCTTCACATGAAGACGCATGCACCAGAAACGTAACCATATCATGAACTATAAAATTACAACTTATCTTTATTCTGCTTCATATTTCTTTTACTGAAATTTTTAATGCAGGTCTTTAAAGCTGAACAACATTTAAGCAATTTCTTGCACTACTTTTAAAAAGGAACTTGATGCTGCAGAAAAAAATCTTGCACCACTACATTATGCAAGTTAAATTATTATGTTGCTTTTCTGTCTCAGGGACAGGCAAAATCAATCTGATACCTAACATATCTACATACTTTACACTTCCAGCTTCCTAACAAGGAGGACATTAAGTATACAGAGTTACATATAGTCTTCAACAATTACAGACACTTACCTGAGACTGACATATCAAAATAAGTTCCTGAAAGAAACAATCTAAAGACTTCTAAGGATCCCCCTGACATGTCATTTGTACAGCCCTTTTGCATGGTCATAGAATGAAGTTTGACAGGAGCCATCCTGTTGTGTTGCAGTAATAACTAAAATATCGTTCATTCAAAACACAATGTATTCAATAATGTGAAGATGCTACATGTTTCGGTTACAAGGTACCATAATCAGGCAGACATTTGAGTACATGGACATGACATGTTCAGAAATGTCTGCCTGATGATGGTTACATGTAAACGAAACATTTAGCAACTTTACATTATTGAATATATTGTTGTGTTTTGACTGAATGATATTTTAGTTCATAGAATGAAGGTTTTATATTTAAGTTTTATCTAACTAAATGCAGTTTCTCAACATAAATAAAATTAAGAATCTAATATGCATCATGGTGGTAAAAGATAAGTATCAACTATTCAAACCACATTTCAAAAAAAAATTAGCAATGTAGTAATATTAATCACTTTCATTTTTTAAATCTCATTAGATTGTATCATTACACTGTTCATGTGTTGGATCAGCCTTTCAAATGGCACAGGTCATTGAGACAAGTACAACAAAAAGTAATACGGCAGACACTCATACATATTCTTCTTAGGCAGACACTCATACACATTCTTCTTAAACAGTCTCCTTCAGAAATTATTTACCTGCAGGTCAATCAAGTCTTCAGCAGTGAAAAACATGAGGGATGGTTGTGACTAGTCTGCAAGCCACAAACATATAATATACATTTTGTGGAAAATGTTCACTGTAACAGCCTAACCTTACCAAATAAACAGAGATATCAAGAATATTTATATCAACCCTTGAGACAGAGTGATATACATGCATCAATCTTGCTTATTAAGCAAGTCTTTGAGACAAAAAAAAAAAAGGATGTAAATGACTAGCAGAGATATGGCAATCAGTGTGTAACACCAACAACTGTTGCACTTAAAAAATATATACATAGGTGTATTTGGAGTGAAATTTGTTTATGGTAGTTATGTATATGTAAACAACAGGGGAATGGAGGAGATTGCATAATGAGGAGCTAAATTATTTGTACTTCTCGCCCAATATTGTCCGCATGATAAAACCATGAAGAATGAGATGGGCTGGGCATGTGGCGCATATGGGTGAGGAGAGAGGGGTGTATAGGGTCTTGGTGGGGAAGCAGAGGGAAAGAGACCACTGGAGAGACCTAGGCATAGATGGGTGGATAATATTAGGATGGATCTCCAGGAGGTGGAATGTGGGTATATGGACTGGATTGGGCTGGCCCAGGATAGAGACAGGTGGCGGAGGCTTGTGAGTGCGGTAATGAACCTTCGGGTTCCGTGAAATGAGGGAAATTTCTTGACTAGCTGCAAACCAGTTAGCTTCTCAAGGACTCTGCACCATGGAGTAAGTAAGCAAGTAAGTAAGGAAGTAAGTAAGTATTTAGTATATGTAAACATATGAACCTGTTTCAGAAGTTCATACCACACAATCACAAAATTTCTCCTAACCAACCCTTTACCCACTGAACATGACTTTCAGCATGATGCATGAACACAATGTATCAACAGGGCAAACATAAAAAAATAATACAGTTATTCCCAAACAATACAACAGACAAATGTAAAGAAAACATTGATTAATTTTAAATATTTAATGTAATGTGAATTTTGATTGCCAACTTTCAGTTTTATTTCTTTAAATCTTTAAAAATCCATATACCTTTGAGGATGATACCATAATGTTGAAACACCTTGCCTGTTTAAGCATAAATGTATTGCACTATTTATGAGACTGTGCTGTTCTAAAAGAACTTGATTGGATTATTTTGTTATTGAAGTATAACTAAAAACACAGTTGTAAAGTCTACACATGCTGAAATATTAAAGTTACCAGATAAAATTATAGATATATTACTTGTAACGAAGGTAATACATTTTCATTTCTCTTACTCTAGTATCTCTACACTATTTCTGGACTGCCTACAAAACATCAGTGGCAGGCAGTAACATCTTCCCTTCTTATTAACTTACAAGCCAAAGAAGTCAAATTCATGCAGCATGCAGCACGCCACACATTTTTAACCTCAGAACTAGATGCAGCTAGGTGGTAATCATTAAGCACCAGCTGTTTTACCTCTGTGGAAACAACTAGTTCCCACTGAAAAGGAGGCTGAGTGGGCCCCAGACCTGGTATGGATGCAGCAGTGAGCAGAAAATCTCCAGTCTCAACATGGAACAAAATCCTCATCATAAAAACCAAAAGAGTCCATTACTCAGCAACTTCATGCATTCACCCTTACTACTACTCTAGTATCACTTCTCAAACACCCATTTACACTACAGTGGTATTTCAAAAACTGCTGAGAAATGAAAGATAAAATTAAACTGTAATATCATCAGTGACCTCTTGTTGGTCATATTATTTCCTTCCCTCTTATGAGTCTGGTGTTCAGTTTATCCTTGGACATTATTAGAAAAATTAATAAATAAGATTCTAAACAGGTAACACTGTTTCTCTTTAAATTTTGGTTTCAGGTACTCAATACAAAACATAAGAACAGGATCAGTTTTAACCTAACACAACACAACCGCATATACTATATCCTGTACTTTAAAGTATTTTACAAAACATTACAAATACAATATTATCATAAAGAGCACATGCTTTTATAAAATGCTACAGTAGATTCTTATGCATGAGTATTTCAGCTTTGAATTAAATATTAAATACTTCAATCTCTGTCTGCCTGTTTAAAATACAAACTGGCAATGCCACAGTTCTGAGGTCTCTGTCATGTGAAAAGTGTCATTCTGCTCTGGTCCTTAATGGAGCTTGACCTGGGAAGGCTTGTATTGTGCATTCACCGAGCTGTCTTACTGACTGGAGTAAATCCTCAGCCATCTTCTGACTTGTCCCTCTGGAGCGACTACTTGAAGGACCAGGTTCAATGATGGGACTGATGGTCAGGTCATTGTATCGTTGCTGTCCCAAGGACAATGACGACAAATAGCTTGTATCGCCAAACGGCAACGAAGCACTATGAGTTTCTGTTGGAGCTGCTGTGAGGTCAGGTATACTTCTTTGGTCAACTGCCGAGTTTTGTGACATGACAAGCATCTAACAGATACAAACACAACAGATTAAAATAATACAAAACTAAATGTGACATGTACAATTTGAAATTGCTGACTCCCACAATGACAATATTCCAATACTAACTGATTAACAAAAATAAAATTAACTTCATCATCATTCTATAGTTAAAAAAGAACCTTCAAAGAGCTCTTCCATAAACTGACTACAGTAAAACCTCATCAATTGAAAACCGGATAATTTGAAGTACTACACAAATCGAAGCATGTGATATTCCCTGGCTTAACAAAATATTTTGTCTACTTTTAAAAGTGGTTAATTTACAATAACATCAATTTGTAATTTGAAGCTACATTACAACTCTGGTCACTAAAAGTTGAACAATTCAAAATACAGTAAGACTCCAACGATTCGGAATCTAATGTTGTGGCACTCCAAATAGTCCAGCACTGAAACTGGCAAGTGCTACTGAGTGAGCTTCTGGGAGAAGAAACAAAACTCTCAGGTTATTGCAGCATCAACCCCAGTGAACAGTACCAAGCAGAACCCATCCAAACAACAACAACAACAACAACAACAAGGAGGAGGAGGAGGAGGAGGGGAGGAGGGGAGGAGGAGGGGGGAGGAGGAGGGGGAGGAGGAGGGAGAGGAGGAGGGGGAGGAGAAGGAGGAGGGGGAGAAGAAGAAGAAGAAGAAGATGATGATGCATGTTAATAGATGTTGCAATTCTTGGAGACAGAAATGTTATCAAGAAAGAAGCTGCTTAGATTTTAAAATATAAAGACCTCGTAACCGAAATTCTGCGCGTGTGGAATGTGAAAGCAAAAGTGACACCAGTAACAACAGGGGCAACTGTAGCCATTTCAAAATCACTCAGACAATACCCGAGTAACATACCAGGAAAGCAGGAAATTAAGGAACTGCAAAAAAAAAAAAAGCCATATTGGGCACTGCACACACACACTACAGAACGTGCTAATGTAAAAGTACAAAACATATTTCATGGGCAAAATAGCATTACATGTAGCACAAATTGTAAACACAGAACATATGCAACAGTATATACCCTAGAAACATGGTTTGTTTCAGGTATGTAATTGGAAAACCCTGCATAAAGATGATAACAAGGATAATAACAATCTCATGTCATCTCAATCTCTAATTTTCCGTTGTTATGACTGGAAGTGCTTGTATTTTTCTCAACTGTTTTCACCTTGTATTTTGAATACCTATACCCATCAAAGTGTAACAATGGCATCACAGGCAAATGAAGGCACCAGTGGAAGTAAAGATGCAAAACAAAAAAACACTATCAATTACAAAGAAATTTTTTTGAAGGTTTTACAGAGGGGTGGAGAAATCCAGGATGCGAGGTCACCTGGACAACTAAGTTTTGTATGGTGGCACCTAAATTTGTGGGTCCTCAGTATGGAACTTGGTTGATGTCACATTTCTGATACCTAGAATTTTGAGGTGGCTTCTAGATTTTTGGAAGATTTGTGGACCCTTGGTTTTGAAGATGCTCCTGATAATCCAGCACATCCAACAGTTCGGAACCACCTCAGTCCCGGCTGTGACAGACTATTAGAAGTCTGCTGTATTATGTTATTTTCAGAACAATTTGTGTAAAAATTCATCTTATTCTAAAACTAGGCACCTCTTCAACAAAGTTCAATTGAGTGTTACTTCAAGAAGCAAGCAACTAATATCAAAGTCTGACAAACATGAATTATTGTTTATTGGCTTGTACTGTGATGTAAACTGTATTAAAATATGTAGCAGGTGCTCAAGATCAAAATGCAGGACGAAGTCACAGTGTGAGGATTGATAATAGTACTTTCGAGAGGGTGGAAGAGTTTAAATATTTCGAAACAACTTTAACAAATCAAAATTCTATTCCAGAAGAAATTAAGAGCAGATTGAGGTCAGGTAATGCTCGCTATCATTTGGTACAGAATCTTTTGTCTTCTAGGTTGCTATCCAAAAATTTAAAGATTAAGATATATAGAACTATAATTTTGCCTGTTGTTTTGTATGGATGTGAAACTTGGTCGCTGACATTGAGGGAAGAAAGGAAGCTGAGGGTGTTTGAGAATATGGTGTTGAGGAGAATATTTGGACCTAGGAGGGACGAGGTAACGGGGGAATAGAGGAGACTGCATAACGAGGAGCTAAATGATTTGTACTCCTCACCCATTATTGTGTGAGTGATAAAATTGAGAAGAATGAGATGGGCTGGGCACGTGGCGCATATGGGTGAAGAGAGGGGGATGTATAGGGTCTTGGTGGGGAAACTGGAGGGAAAGAGACCACTGGGGAGACCTAGGTGTAGATGGGTGGATAATATTAGGATGGATCTCCAAGAGGTGGGATGTGGGTATATGGACTGGATTGGGCAGGCCCAGGATAGGGACAGGTGGCGGATGCTTGTGAGTGCGGTAATGAACCCTCGGGTTCCGTGAAATGCGGGCGAATTTGACTAGCTGCAAACCAGTTAGCTTCTCAAGAAGGATTCTGCACCATGGAGTAAGTAAGCAGGTGCTTAACAGTACAAGAAGGGGATCTCATAATTACTCAATCACATAAAAACATTGAAGATTACAACATAACATCAGGACTCCAACAACCCCTATAACAGGTAAGCGTACACTGTAAAATCTGGGGAACTTTTATGTGCACGCAAGACAAAGCCCAATTCTTTTTAGCCCTGAGCACTCAGAATTATGGAGATTTTCTTGTACAATACAAGACCAGCCTATGTACCAAAAATAAAAAGTGGAAAACTAATGGTGAAATCTTACAGTCTCTTACAATATATACCACTTGCACACATTACATTACACACTGTTACCATCCAGGGCCAATGTTAAAGACAGAATAGAGCTACAACTCTACTACCCATCTTGGCTTTCATTGCCTGTTCTAGGTGAACTTTACCTTTACTTTTCTTTACTTTACATTAAGTGTACATGTGCACCGTTGTGTATTCATATAACATTAGAAGTTGAGATCCCTAAGTGTCAGTAAAGCAGGTAAGATCTCAGAGTTTTCCATGGATGGCACTGGATGGGGAAGGTAACTGACTTAGATCTTCTGGGTTTTTATGTCACGTTAACTGGTAGGTAGTAAACATTTCAATGAATTGTGGTGCCTTCAGCTTCAGGGACAAGCAGTTAAATCAAAGTAGTTATATGGGAGGATAAGGTTATGTTACAGAGATATGAATGATAGGAGTGGTGATATGCACTGGGTGGGGCCTCGGTGTTTGTTGGTGGTCAGGTGACAAGTCAGGGCAGATAACCTACCCAGCCACAGAATCAAGAGATGGGTTGGTGACTGAGAAGTAGTGTTAAATTTAATTTAGTGATCCTGTGAAATGCCGAGACTATACAGTGTTGGTGGAGACGCAGTAACTGTGAGGATAGTTATGGAATGATGCTGGCAGGGAAAAGTAAAGCAAAATTACAATAGAACACAATATTAAAATTACTCACAAAGTAAACTAAATCAAATAAGGTAAAGTGAAGTGTCGTGCATCTTGCTGACCCTGTCAGCTATCCACTGAGGGGAATAGGAGTGGTGAGGAATGCAGTTCTGGTTGGGAATCAAGAAATTATGGGAATGACAAAGAGGGAGGAAAGGAAAGAACATGCCAGCTTGGGGTCCTGAAAAGGGTCATAAAAATAAAAAAATCCTGGGTAGGCCCCTTCCACTATTACAGGGAGTAAATGAGAGCTTTTGATGATTGAGAACATTCCACCCTCCCTGTTCACATTGTTGGAAAAGAGCTCAGTCTCAATCCCTGTTGATAAAGACTGCTGTATGGGCATCTGTTTTAGTGGATTTGATGTCCTGAAGTTGGTTGTCATGTTCCCTGTTGCAGTGGTGCTCTGCCACTGCTGATGAAAGACAACTTGACAAGTCAACAGTGGCACAGCACACTCTGTCAATCTAAAAGTGCTACATTATTCCAATAAAGGAATCCCAACTTGTTACCTTTGGTGGTCTGCCTCTTGGTCTGCGTGGTTTTTCTATGCAAATTGAGGGAACTCTTGCAGGTTCTGCAGCATGATGGCGGCGAGCATGCTGCTTCAACTTGTCTTGACGAGAGAATGTACGACCACAACCGTCGCACGTAAAGGGACGCTCACCTGTATGCACACGACGGTGGCGTGCAAGGTGAGAAGCCCGTGCAAATGCAAGCTCACAAAGGTCACACTCATGAGGTTTTTCTCCCGTATGAGCACGAAGGTGTTTCTTGAGGTCTGCAGATGTGTGGCAATCAAGATAACAGAAGGCACACACTGTATCAGTATTCCACTCTTCTTTTGTGTCATACACTTCAGTATTGTCACCACTGTCACCATCTACATTATCAGTTGTATCAGACATTGCATTCCGTTCGGCTAGGGCAGATATGCAGAACATGTCCATCTCTTGGACTTCCTCCTTTATTTTAACACTATCAGGAGTCATCATCTCTTGATTTGTTTCTCCTTTAAAATTCTTAACCAATCTTCCGCCCTCAGGTTGTTTCCCATTCTCCAATGACACACATGGTCTCTTGCCTGTTCTCTGCACATCTTTGGATGTACTTGTCAGCTTCTTAACAGGATTTTCACTTGACATTCGTTTGTTTTCACTCTCTCGTTTCTCAGTGGTCTTAATTCGATAAATGGGACGGAATCCAACAGAAACTCTTTTCCGTCCCTTAAATCTTGTTTCACGGGCATATGGCATAGCTACTGGAGGTGTTATCTTCAAAGTGGTAGTTTCAGACTGCAATATAATACAAAATATCAGTACAGTGTATTGTACAGTCTACTGTCCATTATCTGGATAAAGGCTTTATGGTCTGTACATTCTTTGGTTTCTTGCTTTACCTTTACCCAGATAAGGATAAGCAGTCACCAGTATCCACACACACACACACACACACACACAGCAAAATATGATAAGTGTGACATAGTTTCATGGATTACCAATAGTATGGGCTGATGATCAACAGTAAATTTCAAATTGTACAGTAAAGTAAACACAGTGATATTTCATTATGTCAATCTCAGTCTTCTTCTAAGTACCAACATTCAGGTATGATTAAAATTCACAGGCAGTGCTAAGATAGTGGATACAGTATTGTGTCCAGTTAAAAGCATACAGGTTTTAATCACAACAGGATGCAGTTTTACAAAGCAACAATACAAAATTCAATAGTCACCAAAACAGTATTTATGTGTGATTTTCATTACACATTTCTATTTTTTATTGTAATTTATTCCGATTGTTCACTGGGATTTTTGTGACATTTCATGGCTATATTCTGGAAATCATGAGCTACGTGCATCACAGGAGTAATTCTGTTTAGTCTAATGAAGTACAACATCAATATGCACAGCAGTCCTGTACAGAGAATACATAAAACAATAGTGGAAAGAAAAATAATGTGTTCAGGGATGGTAGAAATTTATCAGTGTTTCAGAGGAACATGCTGCCTCCATCCTCATGATGGAAGAGTGAAGATGGAGAGAGCACTTTCCTCCTAAATGTTAGAAAACTTCTACCAGACTCTGTGGCCACATTGCCTAGAACACATTTTTTTTACAGTGACCACTGTGAGAATCCCAAACGTCTGGAGTTGAAAGATTATAGTCTTCTGGGTTGTGACCCCACATAACATTTGGGTACCAACATTCTGCCTCTACTATCAGAGTATCCTGATTCTCAGTTTATTCTTTCTCAGACCTCTTTTCCCCTTTCTATCATCATCCTTCCTATTCATTCTTATTTCTCTTTGACTTCACAATTCTCCATTTCCCATCCTTAACACTTCTCTTACCTTGCAGCCTGACTCTCAATCTAGCACAACTGCAGCTAAGGTAAGCTTATAATGCATACGGCTGTTTGGTTAAAATGTGGACATCTTAAGTACTGATCTCTTTCCACCAAGCAAATTATTTTTTGGTCTTTCCTCTTTTTGCTAAATTTCTTTTGGCAGAAGTAAGGATGGCTTGGCCAAGTTTATTAATGAAGAATAATGTTTTCTGGGATACGACACCTAGCAGTCTGGTATGAATTTAACCACATTTCAGGTATCTCTATATTCAGGGCAGAAGGATGAAGGCTACAAATACCTCATAAGTGTCAGTAAAGTCTAGCAGATAATACAGCACAACATTACAGAAGTCAGTTTGATTTAAAGTCATGCCAAAAGAATCTCAAATTTTGCAGAGTAGGTTACATTCTTTATCTTCTGTACCCAATTTCTGGAGACAGGGGTTTGTGTTCTTTCATACAGTGATCACCAAGAAGTTGCCTCCTTTCTTCATACTGCTGAACTGTTATGAAATGTAAGGTTGGAGACCAGTTTTTTTTAAAGTGAAAAATGGCTCAGAATTGATGAAGAGGTAGTGTACATGAGAACTGTGATGTGGAATGACATTTTGAAACTTTTAGGAAGATTTCTGTACAAGTTTAGATGTAACTGCTTACCAGTTGACACAGTGTTAACAACCCAGAAGACATTAATCTTCAATCTGATCCCCTATCCCCCCCTCCCCGCCCCAAAAAACAAACAAACAAACAAACAAGACCATACTTGATAATTGTAACTTCACTTCTCATAACAAGAAAATCCCAAAAAAGACAAATAAATAACAGTTCTATAATTTTCTTTTCATAATTACGGACATATGGCATCAATTTCAGAATATCTGACAAATGCCAAAGAACTCATTATCACTATCAACACCTCTGGAATGAGCAACACTTAAACATTATTAACCACTCAAAATGTAACATGAAATAACTGCACTGTACATTGTTCTTTTCTTTAAAAAGTATTATTACCATGCATTACATTGAAAAATGACAGCCTGAAAACCAATTTATTTTGTTTTTTTGCTTACATTCTCTCTGTAATCAAGTAAGGTACAGTTTTTTAATGAGAGGGATTCAGCTAACAACAAAAAAATCTGCTTTACAGAAAACTATCAAACTTAGAAATTCACGTTGAAATCATTTTAAGGGATATGAAATCCTACTACCTCAAGAATTTTATTCAGAACAACAAAGAATTTCAAATTCAGCTAGATAAAAGTGTTAATTCAAGGACAGTACTGTCTTCACACACCTACTGCCAATCTCTCATGTGGTAAGAAATGTGCACACTATGCTGGCATCAAAATTTTAAATAATTTACCATCTAGTCTCAAAAGTCTGGTGAATGAAAATGCATAATTGAAATTAACATTAAAAGGCTACATACACATTCCTTTCACTTGGCTGATAAATTTTTGATGATAAAGAACAATGTGTTACATAAAGTAAATTTATAAGATTTGGTATCACCTGCACATGTAATGAATACTGTATGTTTAACCTTCTCTCTCTTGCTCCATAATAGTTTAAATTGCATTAGTCTAACCATTTTGTACACTTTATAACATATTCCATATTAGTGTCATTCTGACTACCTTTTTTGATCCATGAAATGTAAATTTGTAAGGGTATGCATGTATGTGTTATATATTTAGTTACATATGTATGTTGTTCAAAAGGTTTAGATATATAACAGTATACATACAGGAAGTGGTTCCAAGGAGAGTTCTTCAACTGCTGAGCTTTCCAGCTCTTTCGAAGAATGGGCAGCAGGACTATCCTGAAATTCTGAAGACTGGTCTGCGCTTTTTTTAACATCGTCACTCTGCTCACATGGAATACTCTTACTGCATTCCTCTTGTTGGTCTTCTATAATATCTGCCGTTCTTACATCAGTTATTTTCACATAATTAACACCGGACCCACCTCCATGACCAGCATTTCCTACATCTACACAATCCCTCTTTTCTTTACGATCTTCATCAGCTGAATCACCACCTCTTTCAGCCACTTGTTTAATGGTCTCTTTAAGCAGGTCATCTGCAAGTCCTCTTATTTTAAGCTCATTGGCTGTATACATAAAAGACTGTATATCTGCATCTAGTACTTCAACAGATCCTTTATACATGAATTTAAGAAGAGCCTGCATTTCTCGAGATGTAACTCCTTTCAGGATAAGTACTGGATGTTTGCAATAATTGTCTCTGAAGATGGATTCAAAGTAGGGACTGCATGCAGATAAGACTACCCTGTGTGCCTTCAATATACCATCAGTGCAGGATATTGAGACATCCACTAGACTCTGATGACTGTAAAGAGTTTCCAACTGGGAATACATATTCTGAAGATGATTATTCCATTTCAAGTGAAAAGCATTATCAGCCATCACGAATATATTTCACTTGACGAATTTAAACTCGGACAATGAAAATGTAAACAGAAACCACCTTCACTACCACAACTCATTAATTTATTGACAACTTCCAAGCCAAACTAATCGATATTGGCAATGGTACAAACGGCTAATCCCCTAAACATTGAGTATTACATAATACATGTAAAAGCTCAAGAACTTTATAAGTACATACACTTTAATTTATATGAGTTATCACACAGTTGTTTACTCCGTCCTTGTTCACATCCTTCGATTTTTCAGATCTTCATTTGCCAATTGCAACAGATGCTTTTACGAATGTAATATTGGCTCAACTGCTTCATTATGTCGACCCTGAGAATACCAACTGAACAATGTATATGTGATATTTATGTATGAATTTAGAACTATATACGAAGAAAATATATTATACATTATATTTAAAGAACATTGACTCCCATAGTTGACTCATATCATATATGTATTCTTTGTACTGCCGATAGTACAAAGTCAAAGAGCAATCTATAGCATTGGCAAAACTGCATCATTTTTCAGTAGCGAATAATTAGAACGCCAATTGGTCCAGGCGAGGGCAGCACTATCTTTCAATTATAGTAGGTGCTCGCGTGGGCGCGTAAATATGAATTAATGTGGGTAAGGATAAAATGCTCAGTGGTAAACTTTATCTACCGCTTCCTGTAACATTTAAATACTCTGCAGTTTTCTCACACAGTGTACTTATATGTTTCATATGAAGTTTGCAACAAAGAGCAATTATTTTCCTGTAGAGCATTAAGAAAATGTGTGTTTTTTGCAGAGACCGTTCTCAGTGAGGCAGGTAGTGAATTTTTGTATATAATTTAGACGGAAGCATGTCTACGACGGATTATGCCAGGTCGATACAGCACTTTAACGATGATCTTGTAAAACTCTCTCCATGCAGGAAAAAGAGCTCTGATGACTTCTGTAAACATGTTGGTAATTTTTCGTAGCAGGTGGGGATATGGATCATCCACATGGCTGATAAGAGTTGATGTGGTTGGAATATAGTGTTTTTTTATGCCTATGCTTTGCAAGTATTTTTTAAATTAACACTTGTGTGCATTTTTCATTTCTCCCATTTGTGCTACACGACCAATTGCAAAATCCTTTAACCACCTACTGTACTCCCAATAAATCTAAGTTACACCATGCTATTTCTGTTGTAACTCTTTATACATACTCTTGTAAATGTCAATAACAAAACTTAATATCCAAGTGCTTTTATAATGAGCAGCAGCACATCCAATGTTACATATCACTTTAAACATAATTTTCAATTTCCAATGCCACTGGACCCATAAACATTTTATTTGATTGAATAGTGTCATGCAAGAACGAGCACTTGAAAACTCCGTAATCAGCATGATGTTCTATCAGATATAAAGGACAAATAAATGTTTTCATTCTCTCATACGGTTATTTCAGGTTGCTTTATAATTTTTCTACTTTAATCGATATACTAATGCATATTACCACAATATTAGAAACAAGGGGTGACAAAACTTCGTGAAAAAAAAAACAAAGAACCTAAACTTTATCGTCACCACTCACCAGTTTTATTCTTCTATTTTCTTTCACATGCGGTTCTCAAAATGGAAAACTTTATCTCCTGTAAGGCTAAGAAAAAAGTTTCGTATAAAGCTTTTACATAAATAAATAAATAAATATATATATATATATATACGCGAGCGTCCGTTGCTTCTTAATTAATAAATATTTAATTTAAATTCATATTAATACTGAAATACGTAAAAATGTGCACGCCACCAGAGTAAAAAAATAATTGACGAAATGGAAATATATATGAATTAAAATCAAATAAAATTTGTCATTTTACAAAATATATAAAAATCACATTATACCAAAAACAGATACATAATACAGATTTACTTGAACATTAGTTTCGTAAGGTGAATAATATCGAAAATGAATCACAACTAATGTTTCAACCGAGACACATACTTCTCATCTAGGACATGCTGTCACCCAAGCTGAACGTCTTCCTTTTTCCAGCCGCAGAATCGCACATTTAGTCAGATCGAGCTGGTTTGTGCCTGTTCCAAATAAATTTATGAACAAAAAATTAGAAATTTGAGCTTCAATTTGCTGGCATAATTGTATTCATTGTTTTAAACTGCCTTCACATTAGAGTGGAGATCAATTTCACCTATTAGAAATGTCTTCTTTCCATTTTGTAGTAAGGAAAGCCATCCACGGGAAACTTTTCATAAAATTTTCTTACCTTTCGAAAACAACAGCGAATATTAACTTTTCCGGCTAATTTTCATAAGGAAATATATGACATTGATTAGCTTTATATAATCGGTGTATTTCATTCTTTTACCTGTCATACTTCTATGCGCTAAGGTAGTCATTATTAATGTACTTTGAATATTATTGGCAAGGCTGCGAAGGAAAAAAAACCTGCCAGGAAGTTTAATGTTGCAATCCTCCCATTTACTGGAACCCATATAAACTTTCCAGTTTCAATGGCTATAACTGCTTCTGAAAACGTTGGTCCAGTGCATGTGACCACTGATTGAAACATTCGTATTAAAATTCCTATGTCTTTATTTTCTTAGAAAAGATGCCTTGTAGTTGACATGAATTTTCATCCTATGATTCCTACGAACAAAACATAAGATATGTAACTTGCGTACGTTTTCACCATTTCTTTCATTACTTATCAATTTAAAGAGGTGGGTGCGAGAGCGCAGATGTATTTGTTCTGTGTTGGAGGGAAATATGATTACTTGGAACTTCAGATTAGTAACACGCAGAGAGACCTACCAATGGAAAAACAGTGAATTACACATCCTCTCATACACTCCTTACTAGAGTAAGCTAGCTGCAAATATGCTGAGTCAATTATCGTTTTGCATTCCACAAGTTTGCTCAGGTGTATTTTTTCATGCAGTACTATCTTAAATAAAATAAATTACACGGTTTGTTACATGAGTGTCATGCATGTTAATCTATATTTTTTGGTGTTTCTAACTTGTAAGGATTAATCAATTACGGTCCTTTATTCACCTCAATTTTGACTCAAAACTGCAGTAGTTGAAATGTCACGAAATATAATTGATATGTACAGTACGTACTTAGGCCAACGATAAAAATATAACGACTGAATATCAGAGTCAAGTTTGGAGGTAAAGTGTAAAGTGCTGACGCACAGTCTTTAACCAGATCAACAGACAACCTCGAATTCGAAATTGCTACGAAAGGGCCTCTTGTATGCAGAGAACTGGGTACTGCAAATTTTCATTTTTATGTGTCATAAGTGTAGAAGTACCTTACTTTCGCACAGAAATGTTGTACGAAACACATTTTGGAAGCAATTTCAGAAATATTTACTTACAAAATATTCTTCCCCCCCACCCCACCCCCCATCCCAAGATCTTTCTTTACTGCATACACAACTGGTCTTAGTGAACACTTTAAGATGGGTCTTTCTACCAAGGAAGAAGAACTGGCATTGATTTAAAAAATGTTATATTTAAGTAGAAAAATGTTAAGTCCACCTTCTCCGAAATAATCGCCTATCTCCTGCAGGCAGATCTTTCCTGTACCTGGTAAGGGATTGTGGGTGATGAAAGAAGGAATAATATCTAGACGGGATTAGAGCTAAAACTCACTCTCCCTCCATGAAAGAATGCCGCCTCTGGAGAAAGAGTTGCTAGGAAAGCGATAGCAGAACACAGCACAATGTTCAGGCAGGATAGCAGGAATAAGTTCCTTTTGGCTACTTCCTTGTAGAATCCATTTTGAAGGGTAAACGGTCTAGTGCGCAGATAAAAAAGTTCAGTACTGTTGTATAACCGGAATGCTTTTAATTCTTTATATTAACCGGAACGTCTTCCGGTGTGTTCCGATCCAATTCGAACACTGCTTCGCGTCCTAACCTATCAGTCGCCTCGTGCGGGAAAATTTCTACAAACCTCACGTCATTAAAAAATCCTACTTCATGCTTCATCATTCAGGTTTGATTTCTTCAAAACAATGACTACTGTTGAAATTTGTCACCCCTGAGAAGCGAACAGGCGGTAAACACTAAATATAAGAACAGTAACACAGTGATCACATGATACTCAAGCATCTACACGAGGAAAAGAGACTTTACAAATTGATAAGGCAACAGACCATTTAATTTTCCGGAAATTCGTAAATATAAAAACATTGTGTGTGACCGACTTTGATCCTTATCAACAGTAATAACGACGAGGAAAACCAATTCATTATTTCGACATCAATGCATTTTTAAAGACGGCTGTCAGGAAAATTATCCCACTTTGTTGGAGTTATTCTGTCATATGTTCACATTTGTTGTCTTGTTCGTGTTGTCAAAATAAGTCTCATGTGTGTCAGAGTTTCAAAAAATGGGCACTGTGTTCAAGGCTACCAATGAAGAATATGCAGGGAGAAGTTACTGCAATGGAAAGAAAACAAGATACGGAATATAAGGACATATTGTATAAATCATTCAAACCTGCTTATTTATTTTCAAAAGTGTTAGGTGCTATGCCCTTGTCTTGTAAAATAAAAAGAACATTTAACAACAGGGAGGCACACAAAAGAAGCGCGCGTGCGACTGAATTTGTATGGTCTTGGCAAAGTGCAATATACTCTGGTCTCTGGATCGTTCTGCAAATCGCTCTCAAGTACTGGATTTTCCACATTCGGCATCTTCATCCTCCACCGGAATTCAACGCAAATAGTCATCACAACGATTTATCTTCCGGAAACTTCAGTGAAAGGGGCACTTCACGTTACCTGCCCCCGCCTCCCACCCGAGTAGAACTGTGGATTGGCTCCATGAATGACAGCCTTGGTTTTGCCTGCACAATTCTTGCGCTTGTAATTGGAATTTGGGGGACACGAAAGATACCGGAAATATTTAGACAGCTTCAGCATCTGGATGATAATGCGGATGAAGATGGTTACATGATTCTTGGTATGAAAGGGTTTTTTTTCCCCCAACAGGATTTGTAGTTTTTGCTCACTTACGCAAATCATCTCCTTATGTTTTACTCCATGGAATTTTAATATTGCAGTGGATAGGTTACAGCAGAAGGCCGACATTTGAAGAGAAGTGGTGATGTACAGTACTTAAGGTTATCTAAAAATGGCAACCCAACATCCATACCGTGGGTAAATATTCGACAGGATCCATACACCCTCTAAATCTAACAACAGCGGCGAATTCTTGAGTAGATCGTGCAGTCGATTGGGGTGGAGGTAGAGTGCTACGCATTTTAAGTGCGGCACTCGATGAAGCCGAGTGGTCATTTTCACACCCCATCCGCTTTATCTGCGGGGTTGGAGCGTCCAGTACCAGGTGAAGAGGACAGAGGGTGGGACATAGCCAGTCTCGACGTCTGGGAGAATTTCATATCGGTGAACCAACCCGCGATTCCTCGCTCGTTCAGAAGTGCCCTAGTCAGTAAGACGCATATGATATTCCTGCTCGTAATAATAACAGTAGCAGCACCTACAGTAGACCTACTCGTATTGGTACCAGGACTAATAACATTAATATTAATAACACTACTAATAATAAGAATTAAGAATTTAATAATAATAATTTAAAAATTTAAAGAAAACCTTAGTTTGAATTATTAACCCATTAAACGCCGAATTAAATCCTATCTGCCATCTGCTGGCATTATTAGGAGCTCACCATATTCTCCACGTTAGCAGGTTAAGGGTTAAGCAGCTCTATCAAATATTTGTGGTGCGGGGGAAGAATAGAGAAGATCGGTTGGACTGATCGTGTGAGAAATGAAAAAGTATTGTATAGAGTCAAAGAAGTAAGTAAGGTCTAAGATGCAATAAAACGAGGGAAGGTTAACTGAATTGGTCACATACTGCGTAGGCACTGCCTTCTGTTTGTACATCGTTGAAGGAAAGACAGTAGGGACGAGAAGGCAACGAAGAAGAATTACACTACTGCTGGATAACTGTAAGGAAAAGAGAAGATACTGGAATGTAAAACAGAAAGCACTAGATCGCGCTCTGTGGAGGAATCACTTTGTAATGGGCTATGGACCTATCGTAAAACAGACTACGGAATTAACAATTAAATATTTGTTTATTACAGGCCATATGCAAGTGAGTAAGCAGCATGCCAATTATCCAGCATCAGTGACAAAGTACTCGCATATTCCGAAACATCTCGGGAATTTTACTGCCAGAGGAAGGATAGACGAAAGAGCATTCACTAAAAATTAAGGATATTAAATTCGAGGAACATTCACTAACATTCCTTTCAGAATACTTGATCTTCCCGTCTCCAGTGTAGAGATAAGTTCTATAAATACAATAAAAAACGTGGACTGTGACTTTACATGTTCTTACATCTGTTCGTATAACATTTATAACTCACTTTATCGGAAGATTAAAAGATTAGATTGTTTGGGAAGGAGTGCTGAGAATAATATTTGGAACAAAGAGAGACGAAGCGACAGAAAGCTAAAGAAAACCGCAAAACGAGGAAAGACCTGATTGGGACTCCTTGTTACATATTATTAAGGTGATCAGATCAAGGAACATGCAGTAGGCAGGGCATGTGGCGTTCAGTGGACAGCAATGAAACGCATACAGGAATTTGGAGGGAAATCCTAAATGAAGACAAGACATAGGCGTAGATGGTACAATAATAATAAAGTTAATATTACACAAACGAATAGGAATCTTATGTTTATTGGACCGTGCAACATCTTGATAGTTGATAGTTGATAGTTTGGTATACGGATACCACACCACCCCAGCCAAACCACAACGTAACACCAACACACATCGAACCAGAACAATACAACCCATGAAATAACTCAACAAATAAGTCGCAAGCTCCTGAGGATGGATGTATTA
>Ga0131853_10006747_pt1 | contig 20735 bp, 9 predicted proteins | sample TergutLab28metaG_FD_92764 | JGI IMG/M metagenome (GOLD analysis project Ga0131853, IMG submission 92764) | Labiotermes labralis P1 segment gut microbial communities from Petit-Saut dam, French Guiana - Lab288 P1 (version 2) (version 2) | ecosystem: Host-associated > Arthropoda: Insects >...
GTTGAGGTATACCGGACGTAACAAAGTGATTTTGATGGCTGCAACTGCATGGCTGATGTCCTTCAGTTCCTGTATCGTGTGCGGATTTGATTCGTATACCGTGCTTTTCAAGTGTCCCCCCCCTCCGGAGGGGGGAGAAATTGTCTCTGGGGACACTTGAAAAGTACGGCATACGAATCAAATCTGCACACGATGCAGGAACTGGAGGAAAACATCAGCCATGCAGCTGCAGCCATCAAACTCACTATGTTACATCGGGTATACCTCAACATGATTAGACGTGCGCAGCTGTGTGTTGGTGCAGCAGACAACCACTTTCAACATATTCTATGACGGTATATCCTTTCAGCATTTGGCTACTGTATTAATTTCTGTATTTACGCTATGCTACGGACCCGGGATACTTTTTTCGTGGCCCATCCTGTATTAAGCAGTACTTTCGACAAAGTACGGAACCTAACACAATTAGCCACTCTTACACATTTACCATCAAACAGGGAAGAGAAGAGAAATTGATTATCGGCGAGGCGTAATAGTTTTAACGCCTTGTGCTAAGTTTGTCTAAAGCGCTGGAACAAGTTTCGTGTCAAATATTCTTACAACATTTGGCTCTAAAACATTCCGCGTTTAATGTTGAAGTGTGCAGTGAAGTGGGGAGGAGCTAATTTTGTTTTTTTTTAAACCGAGACTGATCTCATTAAAAAAAAATCCCTTCTGGCTCGCAACTCTCCAGTTCTGTAGCTACCGTAAGAAGAACAGTTCGCCACTTTGCAGTTTTTCCTCCACACAAGAAGAACACACACAAACTTTCCTGGAGGCAGCTAAAACTTCTAACTGCAGCAGGCGCACAATTAAGATACAAACCTCACCCCCCACCCCAAACTCCTAATTCGAAAAACCAACAAACAACGCAGCCAAACTATAGGTTATGTATAGTGCATTACTTTGTAACATGTACACAGTCATCAATTATGAGCAACTTGCTGCTCAAATTATAGGGTTATAGGCTACCAGCTACCTACATCTCATTCTGAAGACTTTATTTAAAACCCTCTTGTTTAATTTGCAAGTAAAAATCCAAGCTAAGTTATTTAAGTGTTACAGAATAATGTGACTGTTGATTTAAAGCAGCTTGATCCGACGGTCCTTAGATCGAAATGTTTTGCTTCTGTCCCTAAGTGTCACAACCTAACAGAGGAGAAGTTCCATACATCTCATGTTATTTTAATCATAGGATAAAACCAAGGCGTAATTACATCAGTAATGAATATAATAAGTTACGGCAAACCCTTGCGCAATTGGTATAATGGCTAGACGAAAAAGGAATGGCGATTCGGTTGTCGGGACAGACAAAACCTTTTTCTTTCCTGCATTGCGTCAAGATCGGTCCTAGCGCCCACGCAGACTCCCCTTCAGGGAGTTCGGGATACTCTTTCATTCGGATTATGGCTGCTTAAGTGTGAAGATGACAAAGTGCCTCCATCCAGCACCGAAGATAAAAGCATGTAGAGCATTACATCCACTCTCATAAAAGTCTCCATGCACAGAACACAAAATTTTGCATCATAAACCCACACCAATTCTAGCTCCCAAGAACATGCCCTAAACAGGATATTGGCCTATGTGCTTATTTGAAGATTAGGCAAGATACGAAGAGAATTTAAACTTCAAGCTAGCTGGGGGTCTGGCTTACACACTGGAGGATTCCTTGGCTACACTCGGTGGGGGCACAGACTTTCCTGACTGAATTTTTTTAGTTTTGCTGACGGTACATCTCAGTACAATCCTAGTAATTAACCAAATTAATGCAAAAATTCTTGTTTTATTAATAAGTTTATTATATTCCTGTACATGTTTCGAGCACTATGTGCTCGAAACATGTACAGGAATATAATAAACTTATTAATAAAACAAGAATTTTTGCATTAAGTTGGTTAATTACTAGGATTTCCTGACTGAGTTTTCTCTTATTCTTTCTCACTTCTTCCACTTAAATTCCGGGTCGGTAGCTTACATCAGGTCGCCCGCTGCCGTTTCTGACCATGTTACTGACAATGTCCCTAAATAAACTATAAATAAGTAAACAGAAAACATTAGGCAGCGCAATTCAAAACTACGACAGTCTCGCGCCTCACTCACCCTCTCCCTGGCTGGTCGCAGATAGAGTTTAAGGCAATGTCGAGATACTGAGGCTAACTACGGCCCCTCCCGTGTAGCACGCTTCAAGATTATTGCCTCTTCAGCTATTCTTGGTGTTCAGAAAGTCCGTGGACTGACCCATCCTGCCTACACCCAGAGACCACTGGTTTCCTTTGCACTCCAGTGGAATGATAAGAGTCCTTACACAAGTAACACGACTGAAGCTGATAACTTCTCCCTGGTGCACAGTCCTTCTTATGTATCCAATGGGTTCTCAGGCGGTCAGGAAGTTCTCCGCATTTTATGGAAAACGAAGGTTCGGTATACCGTGTTTGCAGCAGTCCGCCACTTTACCCTATCCTGAGCCAGACGGAATACATTTCACACTACGCCGTCCCTTTCTTGACGATCCTCTTCCTTATCATACTTCCATTATGTCTACGTCATCCAAATTACCAGAGTTCTGCAGCTTTCCACGCCAGTCGCCAAACAATATTTGTATTTCCTTCCGCACCTACCAGCGCCGCATGCGTCTCCCCACCAAGATAATTTTGTTAATTATTTCGTGCTTATTAACCCCAACAATTAGCTTCAGAGGTAAATCACGTTTCGTTCTGCGAACGGAAGAGCATTATCGTTCAATCGGGCATCAAACTATAAAACCTTGCATTAGTACAAATATATTAATTGATTATTCCTGGCTTTATGTCCAGTTTTAAACAAATTAAGCCTTGGAAGACTGAAAACAATCTACATTACAAATAACATACACCTCACAGAGAACACTGTGTCCATCCGTCATAAAACCCAGTCGGCGAGTATGCGCAATTCCAATTCCCATTACAAGATATATTCATTTCCGAAAAAGATACATAAATATATAATCATATGAAACGCCTAATCCCCATTTGACGTTCAGGTGACTGTGCATTGTGATAAATTCTTATAATAAATCCAACCAGCTGCGCTATTTTCTCAAATTTATTTTTGGAATAAATCTCTACATGTTTCGGACAGTTCTTCTGTCCATCGTCAGGAGTTTTTCACCGTAAAAACAGCAATAGTATATGCCATACAGAACAGACAGAACAACTGTCCGAGGCGTGTAGAGTTTTATTCCAAAAATAAATTTGAGAAATTAGTGCATCTAGTAGGTTTTATTGTAGGAATCCTTGGTACGGTTAGAGTTTTCCACTAACAACAGGTTTCCGTTAAGCCCAGATTCAGTCCTAAATAAGTTTGACTCTATCAAAACGTAAACACAAGCGTAAAATTGAAATAGTTCACCTTTCTTATATTTTGTACAAAACCTGGGCCAAAAACTGCAGCATATTATCAACACAACATTCCTATTGTCAACACAACATTCCTACAGTCAACACAACATTCTTATTTTCAACAAAACATTCCTATTGTCATACGATAAATATGGCTCTCTTTGACGGTAATATTACTAATCAATTATTTTAAAGACATCGTTTAACTAACCCATAAACCTAAAGCATGAAAATTAAAGTCTTCAAGGTTATGAGGACCTTTGGATCTGGTATTTACCAGCCAACAAAGTTTCATATCCCAAGAGAAGCTTATCTTTATCTTTATCTTTATCGACAGCGCTGTGAAAAGATCAAATAAAAAAGAAATATTTTAATTTCATAGTTAACCTGATCAGACAAATGCACGTTTGTGCTTCAAGAATCAATTACTCTTTCCCATTAAATGCCATTTAGAAATCCTCCGCTTTATCTTGCAGTGGATCTGCTACTGTATTTTTAAAGAAACAGAGTGCAAAGTTTGTTGAATGAATTAGCGCTTTCTCAAAAGTCACGTACGGCACTTGACATATCTCGTCATTCTGCTAAATGCACAACGTGTAAACATGTTTTTTTTAAACTTTGCGCAATAGAATAAAACCGATTCGTTTTCACTCAGATTACAGTAATGTTTGTATGCTGGCACAGGATGTCGTGAATATGATCACACACATTTCCATGAGAAGTAACAAAACTAACTTTGGAGTAAATATCGGAATCGTTAACCTGACAGGATTCAAAACACAAGTACTCTTACTTAGGCTATAACTAACTCCGCAGAGGAAAGACGTCGAGAAGCTAATGGTTTCTTAGCCAGTATAAAATTTCGCAGCACTTTATAAGAGCCGAAGTTTCCTTGCGGATTTCAAAGCAGCCCTCAAATTTCCCTGCCCTGTGCCAGACAACTTCAATCCAGAACATCCAATCTTAAGATCCATTTTGAAATTATCTTACTATATATGATTATTATGTACTACAAGCTGAAAGGGGTCGCGGGTTGGATTCCCGATGGGGTCATTGTGGTTTTTTATTTACTTCATCCTTCCGGCCGCACTATGGCGCTGGAATCGATTAAGCTTTTAACAGAGATGAGTACCAGGAATATATCCTGCGGGGTAAAGGCGGCCGGTGTGTAGGGCTGACAGCCTTACTACTGTCATGTGCCTATGTCTAGAAATTCTTGAAGTCTCAAACTCTTTAAGCCTTCGGGGCCTGTCCAGGAATGTAATGGGATAGTTTGCCCTCTTTATATATGCTTTTTTTTCCAGTTCAACACCCCAGGCCCATATATCCCGGCCCCCCGCAGTGCATAACACGGTTACTCGGTCTTGTTTCCTTGATTTAATCACCCTAAAAATATCGGTCGAGGGACAAAAGCAAAGAAATTTCCTAATTTGGAAAGTTTCCCTACCCTCCTTTACCCGCCATGTCTAAAGGTCAAAATCCCCAGTACTATGTTCTCGAACACCCTGAGCCTTTATCCTTCTCTCAATAAGAGAGTCCAAGGTTCGCATCTGTTTATAAACAGGCAATATTTAGAGTTTAGTGTGTTTTTGTATCTGTATTTGTGATTCATATTTCATGTCTAAACACAGTAAGCTTACTAATGGACTGCACATAACCATAAATGTCTTTACTAAGACGTAGAGAGAAAGACGTGTATAGTGTTCTTTCTGTAACACACAGGATCATTTTTCGTGCACTAAACAATATTTTATTTCATAGTTATTTACCATTTCACTTCTCAACTCAACCAGTACACACCACACGTCCTGTATATTTCTGCTGCGTTTTGATATTCATTGAACATCAAAATGCAATTTTTTAAGCCCAAACACCTACTTCTAAATAACAGATTACTATTCCGATTCTGTAGCAAGACAAACCATACCGCCATCCTGCTGTAAGACATGTTGTTACGGACACAGACGTGCAGCACATAATATTTGAACTTTCTTGTCTGCTGTCGGTAGCGCAGGACTACACAATTTGAATAGGCACATAGACATTACCACAGCAATGCGACAAACCAGCATACCGCATCAGCGTTCTCATTTCGCTTTCTTTTATTGTTAAGGTTAACAGATAAATGGAAGAATCAATGTCACCGTAAAAATCGACTCCATCCCTTTTGTAAGCCTCCAGAAAAAAAAAAGTTTAAATCAGATTAATTTAAACACCTGGGAAGGCGTCAGAAGTGTGTTACGGTCTGAGCGTGCCTTGTGATATGTGGAGTAGGGAAATAAGTTGTTACATTCTGAGGACGAGTAATTAGACATTAATTTAAAAATTAAATTTTTCTATAATTAAGAAGTACAGACCACATTAATAACCGACATAAAACTTTACGAAATCTGTCGTTACTTGAACAACTTACTTGCATAAGCAAAAGAAATACACTTGAAACGGCATGGAGATAAATTCGACTTACCCTCCCTAAGCTAGCGTTTGGTATATTTGAAGACTAAACGCAAGACGCTAAGTGCAGGCCCACTCTATAATAAATATCAGTTGATTTTATTCATAATTTTATAGGAAAATAAAATCACACTTCGACTTAAGCACCTTCTTCATTTCTCCAAATATTTATGGCCTAAACTGGAGGCCTAACAAAAAAAACATTAAAAATTTTAGATTATTATTATTATTATCATCATTATAATTATTATTGTTGTAATTATTACACCATGACTGCCTATTGCAAATCCTCTCCGTCATTCACCTATTGTCAATCTACACAATAGTCTCAAATACTGACAGATAATAAAATAAATAGTAAACAAATAATAATTATTCGTAATACTAATAATAATGGTCAATAATACAAAGACAATAATAACACCACGATAACAATATGAATAAGGCTTCGCTGCTTAATAAGTTGTTCACTTCTGACAAACTGTAGTTAAATAACAGATCCAGGCTTACGTTACAAAATTTGGTGTTGTTTCTGTCCCTCTAGTTTTTACTACAGCCGACAAAACTCTCCGGTTTTTAGTCCTGGAAGTGAAAGTTTAAAGGTTTAGACTAGAAGATAGGTCAAAAGATGAAGAACATAAAATCTCGAACCCAGGCTTCTTCAATGGGCTAAAGTTTACCCATAACCGAGTTGCTTACTTCTCTACGACACACATCAATGTCTATAATTTTAAAAATCAGATCCGTTGAAAAATTAAGACCAAATACACAGCGATGAAGATAAACTCTGGAATCCAGGTTTCATTAATAAGACAAAAATTCACAAATCACACAGTTCTTTACTTCGCTGTGACCCATATCAATGTCTATAATTTTGAAAATCGGCTCTGTTAAAAAAAATTAAAACCAAATACAAAATTAGCTTGACACTTTAAACTATTTAAATTTCTCCTGTCACAAAAAGTTGGAATCGCAGACAGTCCTCCCCACCCCCACCCCCCCCCAATACCATCCTTTCATTCTTCGTGAAGAGCCGAGAGTTACAAGTTAATTTCAGTAGAGAGTAATTACAGGCCATGGCCGACAGCTCGACACTGGAATTTGTCGTGAGGAACAACATTACTGTCCTGCGCAGGGGGCCCATAAATTCATCATCAGATAAAGCATTTTGGTTAGATTATTTAACAAATTGATTTATTCCGAACAAAGAAACTTGGAGAGAGTTTCGACGTCTTCACAGTGTCATGTAGGGCCTATCATTACTTGCGACAGTCGACATTTAAACAGTAGGCAGCACGTTTACACTCTTCACAATTAGCATTTCTTAAAAATTAATTAAGCCCACAAATACCTACTTTGTTTCACGACAAAACAATTTCTTTTTTTTTTCCAGAGGGTAGGCTAACAAATTTAGTGCTATTTGTGAGCCCGATGCTGATTGACTAGCTGGAGTGCAGGCAGACTGAGTAGTGTGCATAAGGCCATCAGACTAATTGATTGTGCCTGAGGTCATCAGACTAATTGATTAGCTGGAGTGCAGGCTGACTGAGTAGTGTGCCTAAGGCCATCAGACTAATTGATTTACTGGAGTGCAGGCTGACTGAGTAGTGTGCCTAAGGCCATCAGACTAATTGATTAGCTGGAGTGTAGGCTGACTGATTAGTGTGCCTAACGCCATAAGACTAATTGATTAGCTGGAGTGCAGGCTGACTGAGTAGTGTTTATAAGACCATCAGACTAATTGATTTCCTGGAGTGCAGGCTGACAGAGTAGTGTGCCTAAGGCCATCAGACTAATTGATCAGCTGGAGTGCAGGCTGACTGAGTAGTGTGCCTAAGGCCACGCAGGTTAATCCTTATTAAGTCACGGGCACTAAAACCAAAAAATGCGCTTCACGATATTTCCAAAAATGTAGAAGTCACCTCAAAATTCCAGGCGCCAGCACCGTGTTAAGAGTCAAGGTCCACCCTGATGAACCACAAGTATTAGACGTAACCGTCAAAAATTTATTCGCCACGGCAGCATGGCGCCTGGAATTTGTTTACCCCTGGCCTCTATAGCCTACGTATTCTGCACAAGTTTTGAAAATTGGAAAGTAATTTAGCAAGTCTATAGACTATTGATAGGCCTATGAGACTTAAGATGCCTGTAAAGCTGAATATACGTAATTTGGCTGTCGCGGTTCATACTGTCCCCATTTTCAAAGTATATTTGAGCTCTGAACACTAAAGCAATATACTGTTTAGAGACTTTGCTTCATACCTATCAGACTGTGGGATGTCATAACACAGCGAGACACGAAGTGGCTACAGTTACAGTTCTATCCAAAGGAGCTTGTGACGTAAGAAAACAAAGATAAGACTGTAACAAGATAAAGGATTATTTAAAAGACTTACGTGTGCAGCCTTAAAGTGCGACATGCTGTGATGATAAAAATAAGCAGCCCGAACTTGTAATGACAGTCGTATTCAATATTGTTATCACACCTCTCAACAGGCATGACTTCTAAATAGCTATTTATTGGACAAAATGACTGAAAGGGAATTGGAAATATTTTTATTCCCAAAAATTGTTTTATTTTTTTAAATCCAGACCTATATTTTTGTTATCGCAATTTGCATTAATTAATAAAATGAAGTTCCTCTGATATTTTTATTTCCTAAATTTAGGCAGATGGACTCCGGCATTAACCATCCTAGTTGTGTATCTCCAAACGCAAAGAACTGAAATAGACGAAATCATTTCCAAAATATTCTCCACGATTCTTACTGTCACACATAAAATATGTTATTCACATAAGACATAAATGTTGTACATTTATTTAAGTTTTTATTGAAATTACAAACCAAATCATGTATTTTAAATGTTCCGTTGTTCCTGTTAGACATTAACCATTAATGTCCAATGTGAAGATCCCTATGAGACACCAATTTGTAACCTTCCACGTCAATATTTCTGTAAGGCACTGCCTTGAAATTTCCAGTACGAGCAACCCTTGAGTACAAATTTCGCCTGGCTTAATCCGGTATCGCATATCTTACAGAATGATCCTACCGAATGGCACTGTTGAACCGGATTTCGGAAGTACTCGGTTCGAATCTCGGCCATATCGACGTCTTATCGTGACTGAAGAATCTTTCCTATTTTTGAGTCACACAAATTCATATTCGTGGCCTCTGGTCATAAAATATTCAAAGCTTTGTGAAATAGACTTGAAGTGACATCGTAATACCAGACATGGCTTAAGACTTTAAATTGTTGTTAGACACGTCAACAAAATTAATAGTTGAACATGGTGGATTACATGGAAGTCTCTGGGATATAAAACTATTTTTGAACCACAGCCGAAACAATATCAAGGACGACCCAATCCCAGTCTGTGGTGCGAAGATTTTGCGTTCTTCTTGTTTACTAGAAGAAGCAGTAATTTTCAGACAGAACAGCACAGCGAAATGTCTTACTAAACAACGAATGTACAATTTTCCAACTCTCGACTGTCTTTCAAACCTCTGCAAATGTGCAGAGCGCGTATTTAATTTTGTTTACTAGATCAGTATTTAAAGTCAAAATGTAAGGTACTTATAAAATAAAGAACAGAAAATTCAAAGCTCATTATGCAGGTAGCTTTCTCCGGACTACTTTATGAGTAGGCCTAATGTTTCTTTGTTATTACAAATCCAAACAATTTCCCCGTTCACAGGTAGTTTTCTTTTTCAAAACAGTTTTAAAAAATATCTCACACTACTGAAATTCACCCTTAAAGCGAAATATATATTACAGCTGACTTTTTATACTGACTTCGAGGTTAGACATGAAATCAAAAACGAATAAAAAGAGCCTAAAATATAAACCGAAGGACGAGTCAGTAATTTGAATTTCTACAACATGACACAGTTAGGGTAATATTCTGCATTTATAAAAGGAAAAAACATAGAACTAAGGCATCAATAACATCTGAAATTTATGAAATCTTATCGAACCAAATATAAGACTTAAACGAACAAGCCTATATTATCTTTTGTTAAAGGCGAATTCAAGAAAATGCTTGGAATTTCGCAACTTCTCTGCATAGTAGGTCGTCTAATGCATGAATTCAGTAGGAAAGACAAAATATCAGATTACACATTCGGTAGGCCATAAGGTGTCCAAAACACAATGGGGTTATTTGTTCATAAGTATATGTACTAAATTAATTAAATATTTACAAATATGATAAGACGTTTATTTTTCCACTGAGAGTCACTAAATAAAAGCAGATTGAAGAAGTGGTTTAAATTCAAGAAGCAGAAACACATCTAACAACTCTAACTGTAGCCAAGAACCTATATGCCTTATAATTACCTTGAGTAATAAAGTTGATTGTGCTGACTTACACTGTTTAATATGATATTAAGAACCTAGACGTTATAAATACAGCCATATTACCAACACTTCTGTTTTCAAAACTAATTCTATCATTGATGAAGACAGTTTTGTTAACCACCTAGGGCGATTCTTGTTTGAGAAATAGCTCCCAGAATAGGCCTATTGCCCCTCTTCACCCATTACGTATAATATCAAGCTAAAATTCAGTAGGATAGAATAAAGCAAGAAGTTGTCCGTGTGCGCGCTCTTACGGCACAAGAGAGGTGTGCAGTTACAGTCCAACGCCTACTTTGCTCTCGGCACTAAATCGAGGTGGGTGGCCAGTTAACTGCCCATAATAAAATAACACATCGCTTAATTATAGCAAGACTAGTTTAGAGTTTGAAAGCATAAAGACATCGCATACGGCTACGTCGTGAAGTGATAATACAAGAGAGACGTACGTGAGCCTAGGCTAATTAGCCTGATCACACATCTGCCATGTGATTGGCACTAGACCTTTCGTTTGAGAGAATCGTACTGTGTTTCCAAAGGCAAGCATGTACTTGTTCATGCAAGTGTTCCAACTAAGAGGCTTACTTTAAAATAAGCCGCAACATCCACCTTTCCGAATCCGTCATTCACAGGTATTTTCTTATTTCAGTCTAGGCCTATACAGTCTAAAACATCCACCAAGTGTGTAGTTGCCGAATTTTCGTTAAGGAACCGAGACAGTAAAAAATTGACTCCTCCCTACTGACATTCCTTGCCCTGCTGGATGTTCTCCCTAATCAAAACATTCCAACTCATTTAAGGGACAACTCTTTTGTTTAAAGTCTACATATGTTTCAGGCTAATTAGTTATACGTTATAACACACTGTGAGTGTAATCCGGCCATCTGTTGCTTATTGAAAAATGAGGACATTTTAATATTATCACTTGATACAAGACGCAGAATAATCCAGCAAAGGATCCCACAATTTACATACAACTAATTACGCAGGCTTGTACTGCTAGGACAAACGGTAGGTGATATAAACAATCGAATCTCGTGGTCGGATTTGGCGTACTTTGATATTCCGTGTGCAGCCTAACTGATGTTCTGTTCGTTACAGAAATATTTATGTGTATATTGACACTATGAAGTCGGTCATAATCCCTTAGACGTGGCAGGAGTAGAAGTTCTTAGCATTCAAGTAGACAAATGAGTATGGGTAAAATGTAGTACGTTTGAAAATACAGAAACGTAGGACCTGATATTACATCTGCACGTTATATTGGTCCTAAATTTTAAATAGAAACAAACTAGTCTAGTATGAAAAGCAGCCGTTAATTTTGGTAACATGGCCATAATTATAGTTTAAGAATAAAAGACTAACTTGATGTCACTTGCTAAATTATTTCACTTCTTATGTGCTCAACATGTTTCGGACATTAATATATCCATCATCAGGAGAACAAAACGACGGATGTGGTAATTCAACAGCACAGTCGCAAGCTCCTGATGATGGATATATTAATGTCCGAAACATGTTGGGCACATAAGAAGTGAAATAATTTAGCAAGTGACATCAAGTTGGTCTTTTATTCTTCAACTGTCACAATGCTGCATGGGGCAATAAACATAAGGTCATAACTATGTTTGAATGATGTCCAGTCGTACAACAAGATGGGCACCGTTACGTCAGTAAAGCAAATAATGAATATGCATACAGTTTTGTGCGTCCTTCAACAAGAAACTGACCCACACCTCATCGAAACTGTAACTGTTCAATTTTAATAATCACAATAATAAAAAAAGACGAAATTCTTTTCTTGCGCAGAACTTCAAAGCTACACAACGTGAGCGCTATTTCTCCGAGCGCCCGAGCGCAAAATTTTGATTTTCCGCAAAACGTTTCTAAAACGACCGACGTCAGATAAAACCACGACTTGAAAAACAGAATAATTTATGTATGTCCTACATTCAGGTCTATTGCACTCTTTAGTTTATAAGATTAGTATTATTAAAACACAAAAGCCTAGAGAGTAGGAAACCAACTGCTGTAACTTGTGGAGAGAGGGTTTTAGTTTTTTTTTTCCGTAAAGAGCAGGTAGCGAAACATACAAATTCTTCACGAATGTCATCGCTTCAAGCACGTTTGAAATGGCTGGACCCTATTCTTAGCTGTAATTGGCAAGTGACCTTAAAACGCTGCTTACTTTTCGGTATTTCTGTACCCACGTTTTTTATAGTTTATGATAGGCCTGTAGTCCAGCAGGCTAAATGCTGAATCGCACCAAAATTTGTCTGATTCCGTAGACCAAAGCAGTAGGACACGCTGCGCACGCGATGTACACGAAATTAGAGTTACTTTAAACGTCGCAAATTGTAACTAAATTCACAACAAAATAAAATTCCTGACTTTATATAACAGAAAAATTATGGGCTCGAAAAATTAGGTAGCCGAAAATTGAACAATTCGACAGGGAAGTTTAGGCTTAACCAACGACTTCATACTAGCGGGAGCAAACAAACTGTGGTGTGGGCACACACACACAGGTTAACTACTGCACTTATTTTGCATTTATACAATTTTCTGTTGTCTTGTTAGATATTAAAGAGGCACAGCGACGGACAATCGCGCTCTCTGGACGTTTCGTTGGCTCAACCAGTCTCTCGGAAATTGGCGATACGCCGTTTTGTTCGGGACAGTTGGCACTCATTCGGTTTAGACTACTTTCTCTCTAAGTCAAACGCCACACAAACCGAGACACCAATCAACCCGATAAAGGGCACGTCTTTCGCCCCTGCTATTTGACCTCTAATGCTACTTTTCATGGCCTCCTGTCAACTAAATTTAGGTATGGCTAAATTTCTTGCTTTCAGAGAAAAGATTTCGGCCTTACCTGCCGGATTTGGTAATGACCATCTCCGTGCCTAGCTTGTGAAACTTCTCCCATAGGTCCTTTCCTTCCAGAGTGACCTTGGGGTCGTCTACCACGCCGTCGTCTTCGGGCTGGATGGCCCTCAGGGGCCGCATGGCGGGATGGTGGTGATGTGCCGCTGCAGCGGCGGCTGCCGCCAAAACCACGTCTTCTGCGGTGGTGTATGGGTGTCCGGGTGGCAAGCCAGGGTGGTGATGCGGTGGCGGGGGCGGTGGATGATGTGGGGAATGATGTGGCAGCTTTGGAATTAGCGTGCCGGGGTAACAAGCTCCAGGACCCGCAGCAGCGGCTCCGAACGACGCAGCGGCCGCAGCTGCGAGGGCTGCCGCGGGGAAGTACTGGTGGTGTGCCGCGGCGACAGCTGCCGCCGGGTCCCCAGAAGGGGTCGTGGTGCCTCCTGTGGGGCTGGTACTACTGCCTCCGGATGTTGTCGAATTGCCACCCCCTCCTCCACCTCCACCACCCCCTCCAGCAGCTGTGAGCAAAGAACTCACACTGAAGTCTGTCGGTCTTTGAAGTAGGAATGGGTGGTAGGCCATCGTAGAAGACGCCTCGGCAATTGACGTCCGTGACGTAGAGGTGGCAGATGGCGGCGTGATAACGTCTGCCTGGTCGAATCTCATGGAGGAAGCTGATGGGGCTCTTAGTGTGAGTCCACACCGCACACAAACTAGAGTTTACTATCGTGCTAACGGCAAGTGGCGTGACCTTACACTCTTCCACCGATTATCATTTTCATCAGACAGTCTTCTTCCTCGGAACTTACTCCGCAAGGAAGGAATCATCGTTCGTGCCCTGAGCGTTTACTGGCATCACCGGACCTACAGAATCACAGTAGAAACAAATCTCATTACACCCGTGTTCAGAGTACGCTGGGTGCAGTTTTGTCACCACACGGCACTGCTTCACTGTTCCATATATGCCCACATCCTCAGATTCTCTACCCCCCCAAAAAAAATAACCGCACACCTCTCGTTTCTCACGCACACAACAAACGGCAGGAACCACTTTGCACTGCGTAAGACGAAAAGTTTCGTCCGTGTTCAGACGTTGCCCCTCAGTACAAGAACTGTCGACGGGTGGCGACAGTGGTGGTGGTGGTGGTGGCGCTAAGGGGTCGTCGACAACAGCGAAGCGTCACTTTTGCCACCTACCTCTCCCTTCCGCGGGTGTGAGGGAACTATACGGAGCCTCAAGCCGATGGCTTTAACACCCAGAGCCGGTCCCCTCCTCCCCGCTCCGTCGTGTTAATGAGCCAAGCTCACGCGGATTGGGTCGAGTCTGTCACTTGTTGGACCAATAGCAAGGCGTGTACAGGTTCACACCGACTCTAGTGGTGATGCTAGTGGTAGACGTGGTGGGTATGGTGTGACGCGTCTGGAAGGTGGGGGAACCGGGGGAAGAATAGGGGGGGAAGTTTTAAAGGCAGGGCTCTGTTGAGGCGTGAGATGGAGGATGTGGCTGTGGTTTTTTTGCGGCAGCAGGAAGATGCAAGGAGGGATGGTGACTGTACAGTAATACGGAGCTGCAGAAGAGACACCGTGATTCTACGTCGTACATATTTTTGAATTAAGACTAAATTTTAATTTTTAAAAAATTTCCTTTTTTTTTTTAAGGTACATATATTGGATCCGGGCTTAATGATGTGCGGTGTAATATACTTATGTTAGACGTCTGGGGTAATTATGTGTGACTATTGAAAACACGCACGATTCTTGTAATAAAGTAAATAGGAGAACGAGAAAGCCGACACGTTAGTATAAACCTGGCACGCTGTTTGGTATTACGCCACTTGAGGTGTACAATGAACGTGCTGAATAATTTTTTCTTTTTAACACAACTATTTTTGTTTCTCTAAAAGCCACCAACACGCTGATCACCTCACTGGTCACAAAACACACGCGCACCAACTTCTAACGCCACCACCGAACAGTTCGTACACATTCACCAACTTGCTTTTCACACGGACAGACGGATGAATTAACCAAAATTCTAACAACACTTCTGCCTATTCTCACCTCTTCTAGCGATTATTTTCTCTGTTGGGTAGGATTAAAGTTTAGTAGCGTCAGGCCGGTACGTTACTTCTCGAAACAATGGTCCAGATAGCATTGTCGCAGGCAGCCTCAAGCTATCTCACCCGACGCCTTTCTTTACACCCTACGTCTCCCTCCCAGGAGACAAGATTTGCACCCATAAAGCCCGTCAAGTAGGTGGCGCGGCGTGGCGAAGAGTGGGGACTAGCCCCTCCCTCCGAATGACAAGAGGTGTCAGAATCACCGGCCCCAAAAACCACAACACAACTAACCCTTTTCCCCCACCACAAAGATGGCCTAAAAAAAAGTTTTCCTTCTTACCTTGATGCCATTCCCCTCATATTGAAAAACCGCATGTCCATACTGAGGGTGGTGAAGAGGGGTACTGGATTATAAGTAAAATCTATCGTGGTGGCGTCCTCAGGCGCCGGTTGGGGTGCTAGAATCGTCGGGTAAAACATAGGGGGGATGTAGGGAGAAAAGTGTTAGTAGGCGGTGACCAGTCTGAGGGTTTTTTAGTAGTGGGGAGAGGTGAAAAATAGGAGGGGTGGAGCGCAAATGTAGTGTGAACTGGAAGACGAGCAACTGCAGCCTACGCTTCGTAAGACTATCGATTGTTTCTATAAAGACAGAACATCAGGAAGGACATTTGTATTACTTTACGTTTATTAAATCCAAAACAAAGAGACATCGGTATCCAAATGGCTTTATTGTTTTCAGCTCTAACCAAAACCTAACCTGTACCACGTACATAGTTCCTGTACCAGTCGCCTGAAGTCCAGTTATCCGAAAGCAGTCAAATTCGCTGCAGACAAACTAAAATACATTCCGGATTAAAAGTGCACTTTTTGCAAGAAATTACTCTAATGTTGTGTCTTTTTCGTTTTCCGTGTCTTGTGAATAATTTCAATATATTATAGTCGGGAGTGGGAAATGACCCTACTTCGCGCCTCTTACTTAATGTTTGCGCTGGCGCCAAACACATTGGGGCAGCAACCCTCTCCTCCCGTAACGCAAAATGGGCGGTGCTTCTGTAATTGAGCCGGGCGGCCCTGGAAAGCGCATACACAGCCTACCCAGTATTCCCGCCCATCAAGGGCGCCGGTAGCGAAACTGGCGGCGAGTCGTTGAAACAGCAGTGCTGTAATGGTGCTCACAGCAAACGCGAGGAGCAAGCAGGAGGCCATGGAATCGTCACCGACAGACTGAAGACAAAGAAGGGCCGACACACACACACACACAGGTAGGCAAGGTGGGAGCCATATTAACTATATGACGTCATACCACGCCACCTTAACACTTTGGACAGAGATGCTGAGGTCACTTTAGCTATAATCTCTAACCTCCGGGATGACAACAGGCGAGAGAATGTGCAGGCCTAACAGCCTTCATGTCACTGAAAGTACGCTGTTGACTTGTATGCTTTTAGTTTATGGTTCGTTAAAACACCTAGGTGACTGCCTACAATGCTCATATGACATTTATGATGATATAAACCTGTTCACGGTAGTTCTAGCCTTGTGCCCTCCCTACGAGGGGTGTCCATATTAACGCTTACACCGCAGGTGCATGCCTAGAGGTCTCAGGTAATGGCAGTAACCAATTGTATTCTTCATGGTTTAAATGAAATATTACATAGAAAAACCCAACACAACTCAAACTCCAGAAAGTAAGAAAAAAAAAATTTTTTTTAAATCGGAAACTGAAGATACCTTAACTCATGGCCTAACATCTTTTAAATTAAGTCGTAATTTGTGTGTCCACGTTTCCACCACACAGGTATATATATATGGCTTACACAAGACCGGCAATTAAGTGCATTTTTGGAAAAACTTTCAGCTTCTTCGTCAGTCAGAGAAATCAAGAAAATTAAATTAGCAGCAATTCAGAAAACACAGATTATGAAAACAGTTGTATAACATTCTGATTCACACAACGATTTACGTCATCTAAATTATAAAGATTATTTAATAAAATATGCAGACAACATTCATTCTAACATCCCGTTTTGGTTCTGTGCTCATTCTTTGCCAGAAGCGAAATCAATCCGAAATTCTTTTTACATGTCTTTATGCAGGCTTACACAAACGTAATTTTACGTCGCATTACGTACTCTGACTTCTGTTTACAGCGTACTGTGTCCAGTGGGCCCATGTGACCAGCACACGGTAGCCCAGTTTCACTTTTTAGCATATTTCCCTTCACTTAGATCCTATAACTCTATACAGAGGCTTACGTCACGTGACTACGTAAGGATTCTACTGCCATTTATCTGTTTAGTTCTCGTGCACCTGCTACAAATTCCCGAGTCACTTCTTACACAAATGTGATATTAACCCAATGGTTTTCCCAAATTCAGAACCAGCAAACAGGTTCATACCTTCTGCAATGGGCATTCTTTTTTGTTTAATGTTTGACATCACATTGTGTAGTTAATAATTATGAGTGGTATTTTTATACATCAACACAACTTTATTGTTGATCTTAGTAAATAACCAATTTAACGCACAAATTCTTGTCTTATAATAAGTTTATTATATGCCTCTACATGTTTCCGGTGCACCGGACGGCCACCTACAGTGTGTGACCATACCATATGCTGTATAATATAATTTTGACCCCCTGATGATGAGCACATATTGTTCGAAACATGTAGAGGCATATAATAAACTTATCATAAAACAAGAATTTGTGCATTAAGTTGGTTAATTACTAAGATTATACTGAGATGCACGGTCAGTAAAACATTAAAATTTATTGTTGATATTAACTTAGGTCTCTCAAATCATTATAGCAACAAATTTCAACAAAACATTGTCATCTTCAGGAAAAACAAGTTATTAAAATGTGAGCACCTTACAAGTACACAATACATGTGTGGCTTGCACTGTGATCTCATTCTCACATAGCCTACTGGTCATAACATGTCGTCGTAAGAACAACATAAATTAAGCTCAATAATAAAATGTTGTTGAAGATGACAAACGTCACTCAATAATTTTATACATCTTCAATCTTAAATAAGATATTTTTGTATCCACAAATTCATAAACTGGTCTTTCTTAAGCTTAAATTGGTCTAGGGTAAAATGGAGACGAACAAATTTCTAGGATAATTGGCTTCATTCTGACGTCACTGCAGCCAACCTCTAAAATGTCATCAAGCTCTGTTGCGATAACCCAAGCCTGTAACCTCATATGTCTGTGACGTCACGTAGGCCTGTCACTTGTAATTTGATAACAATTACAACAGCCAAAACAAAGACCTAATATTGTTTTTTTTTCAGAGACTAAACAGAATAAAAATATGCTGTAAACAAGGCAGGCAATGTACGTAAGGTATAGCGTAACATAGAGGAAGCATTGAGTGTTACATATTCTGAGTGTGTGTCTATAGCCTTAGGTATCCAGCAAGCACTGCGCATGCGCCATATTGTCATATGTGGCCTGCTCGGCCATACAATATTTTCACACACGATTTTCGGGGAAAAAAATTTAAAAAATATATATATATGTTTTGATTTTCTCTATATCTAATCTGAAACGTTTCTTATTCTAAGAACTGAGAGATATATATAAGAAATATACATTGGTCTCCACGTGAAGTATCCGTTTATACTGGTCTTATTTTAATAAAAATTTAATTTTATAGACATATTTTCTGAAAATACTCAAATATGAAATTTCATGAAAATCTGCCCAGTGAGAGCCGAGTTTTTGCAAGCAGACAGACAGACGGATAGACGGATAGACGGACGAACTGACAGAGAGACATGACGAAGCTAATAGTCGATTTTCGCAATTTTGCGAACGCGCCTCTAAACCGCCCTTCCCCTAATCACAGTAAACTTACCAAGATCTCTGTGTCCTTTCTCTACGTGTTAGGACAGAATTCTTAGATTATGTGCCACAGTAAAGCATCGCCACTTCTCACTCTACTCTACATATGCCTATAGGCAGGTTATGCCTACAGATGTAATAGGCCACTGAGGCTACTGGACAATACAGTATACAGTTCGGTAACTCAACTAGGGCCATAATTCTAATTTTACACTTTTGAACGACATCGCTTCTTCTTCATTGTTAGGCCTATCACTAACAGCTGTCATTAGGCCTACTGACAAAACACAAGGTGCATGTAGACTACATTACAAATCCTATTATTTTCAGATTATGTGACCTATGGCTCTTTCATTACGCAATTTTTTTTTTCCAAGAATCAAGGCCCTCCATGTCAGGCGTCATCGACAATTTCTGTCCGCATCTACAAATATATTCCAGCTCAGTTCTTATAATAAAACCAACTACATATACTATTTTCTCAAATTTATTTTTGGAATAAAACTCTACATGTTTCGGACAGTTCCTCTGTCCATCATCAGGAGTTTTTCACTGTAACCTGTATGACATATAACCATTGCTGTGTGTACGGTGAAAAACTCCTGATGATGGACAGAGGAACTGCCCGAAACATGTAGAGTTTTATTCCAAAAATAAATTTGAGAAATTAGTGCATCTAGTTGGTCTTATTATAAGAATTTATCACGATGCACGGTCACCTGAACGTCAAATTGTAGCACAAATACAGCTGAAGACTGGAGGGTTACAGAAGCTAGTGCGTCAAATGTCAATTAGAAATAGGCTGTATACGTTAGATACAGAATAATGTAAACAGTAGAAGAGAATGAATAATAGGATGGATTTATCTTTTGTGATGGGCAAACACATTCAGTGCGCAGCTGACAGAGACTCTATACTTTAGTGCGTATAGCGCTAACTGGAACAGTCGCAATACTGCGTCTCTAGCCTTTGTTGTTCATAAAACATTGCTACCGACTAAACATAAATATATTTACAAGTATTTAAATTTTAGGCCTATGTAGGCTTTTATTGTATTCTGTTTAGAGGATCAGTAGGGTAATTTTTCTTTCCTGTAATCTCTGTTTCAAATTAATTGAGGGCTATCCGTCCTAACAGTAGCCTGTAGAGGGAATTTATACTGCAAGTTAGCTGACACTCGTATAACGCATTTATAACCCTTTAAATCCTTGTGGTTAATAAATATACCATTTGGTTCCGCACTTTATCCACCAAAGTTTCGGTATGACACTCACAACAAACTTTGTTTATTTATAAAACATTTATCAACTGACCCTTTTAATGGAGCATGCTGTGTACTCTGTGAGGTAAGAAATTGCCCAACACACACATATAATGTAGATTACTTCTGATCTTAAAAATGTTAATATTATTTTAACAAAATCTTTCCAGCCATAATTAATATGTACAAACATGTACTTAAGAATACAAATGGCATAGGCTTACAAAAATGATTTCTATGATGCAGGAGCGCGTATTTGAATTTCACCAACATCAGTGAGACATACATGACTGTAAGAGTGCTGCAAAATTCTTTCACACAAAGCTGTATATATACAGGGTGAGAATCATGCAATCGTCTACAAAACAGAAGAAAAATACTTGATATGAAAAATCATAAAGGAAAATTAAACTCCTTATGTATTTATTATTATTATTATTATTATTATTATTATTA
>Ga0131853_10006748_pt1 | contig 20734 bp, 18 predicted proteins | sample TergutLab28metaG_FD_92764 | JGI IMG/M metagenome (GOLD analysis project Ga0131853, IMG submission 92764) | Labiotermes labralis P1 segment gut microbial communities from Petit-Saut dam, French Guiana - Lab288 P1 (version 2) (version 2) | ecosystem: Host-associated > Arthropoda: Insects >...
AAAACTAAAAAATAAGAGAGAAGTTTTATAGAAAAGGATTAATTTTTTGTACCATAAAAACCCCCAACTTCCAAAAAAACTTGGGGATTTGTTTGAAACAACCCCCCCCCCCCCCCCCAAAAAAAAAAAGGTGTCTTGCATTTTGGCTCTTCAATGTGGAATATCCAGAGACACAGTCCACATTCCAATAGCAGTCTGACAGAGATGTTCAAAATTACAGCTGAAACAAGAAACTTATATTGCAGGTGTTTTCAAGAATCTGTATTAAATTACTTACCCGAGCCACAATTTATGTCATTAGGTGGGTTTGCAAATTTCAAAAACCAACTATTAGCTTCATCATGTCTGTCCATCTGTCCACCCCCATGGAACAACTTGGCTCCCACTGGTCGGATTTTCATGAAATTTGACATAAGTATTGTCAAAAATCTCTAAGGTTCAAGTATAATTAGTGTCTGACAAGCATAACAGGTACTTTACTTTAAGACCAAAATATGTTTCTAATCATATCTCACATAATTATTCTTAGAATGAGAAATTTTTCAGAAAACATTTGCAGAGAATTCAAAACATACATTTTATGTTCAATAACTTTATTTGACTAGCCTTTATTTTTTAATATGTAGTTAAATTAAATAATAACTAAATGGGGGGGAAAAAAAGACATAAAATGAAAATCATTTTAAAAAAATCAGCAACTGTTAGCTCTGTTATTTGCTGATGATTAAGTTACAATACCCAAGACAGAAGATAACTTCCGGAAAGCTGCGTATAATTTAAATCCAATAAGAACAGAACATTGTTTAACTGTAACTGCACAGAAAACAAAATTTATGGCATTTAAAGGACGAGATCCAGTTATAAATAAAATCGTGATAACAAAATTATAAAACAAGTAAACTTTTTCAAATACATAGAATATTTAATAAGTTATGAAAAAGAAGTGAACATTGATAACAAACTGAATAACTATTTAAAAATAAGATGCATCATAAACCACATGTTTAGAGCACAGAGAGCCCCAAAGAAAACAAGAATAAAATTATACAATATACTAGCCCTTCCAGTTTTGTTATACAGTAGTGACAACTGGATCATTAAAGCAAGAGATGCAAGTAGAATAACAGGAGCAGAGATGAAATGTATAAGAAAAAACAGCTGGATACACTTGGACAGATTATAAAACAAACACAGAGACTGCAAAAGAATTAAATACAACCCCAGTTTGGGGGGGGGGGGGGTTACGGGAATGGGGAGGAAATTGGAATGGACTTAAAAACAAAAAACAATACGCACATTAAAAAGGGGGAAAAAAAAAAGAAAAAAAAAAACGAAATAAAAAACGCGGCCGGTGGGGGGGGGGGGGGGGGGATACAGGACTAGAGAAGAAATTGGATATGACATGTAAACAGAAAGCCTTGTACCAAATTACTCAGGGTAATAAAAAAAGTAAACACCAAAAGGCATAAGAAACCAGGGAAGACCAATGAAGAGATTTCTGGATGTGTGAGAGCAGAATGGGTGCAACTCCATGACAGATATATGATGATGATAATGATGATGATGCCAATGCCTTTTTTCAGAAAATAGTGCCATTTATGAGATAATGTTGAAAAATATTGTACAGCCAGACAGGTCACAGACAGACAATCAGAATGTGTAATACTTAATGCTTTTCCACCACAACAATGGTTGCGCGAATGTGCCTCAGTGTTACATTATATACACACTGCCTGTTTTATATTATGGTAAAGGCATTTCACATCACATAAAGGTGAAGCAATCCCATTACAGGCCTGGACAGGCCTAGAGGGTTCCAGGAAGTTAAGGCTCCCAGATTTCGTGACAATGGCACAGAATGGTGGTAGGAAGTCAGCCTTACGCACCGGCTGCCTTTACCCCCAGGAAATACTCCTGGTACTCATTTCTGTTAGAGGCTGAGTCGACCCCAGGGCCATAGTGCAATCGGAAGGATTTTATATAAATGAAAAATTCACTGACACCAGCTGGGATCGAACCAGCAACCGTCCGATTTGTAGCATGGCACCTTAACCACTGTGCTACCACGGTCCCCACATCACATAAGTAAATACAGTCAAAACAGGAGATTTTATTTCTCAGAAATCTAGTGTGCTGTGCTATTCACATAGTGCCTGTAGACAATATAAAGGTTGGCATGTGATGTGCAGTTAGTAAGTAGTACTCAGTTATATTTATGGAAACAGTATATTATGAACATTTTTAAAGAATACTTCTGATGCTGTCCTCTGATCAACTGACTCTGGATGAAACAATGCACACACATTTCACAAGGCCAATACCACTATTCACATACCTAATAATTCTATTAATGTGCTAGCATAAGTCTAATACATCAAGTAACATGGGCTGCCTGGACACCAAATTTACATTTTTGTGATTTTTATTTATGGGGCACAGTAAAGGCAGAACATACATGAATAATCCTCATTCATGTCAAGCACTGAAAGAAAATATCTTACAGATCTCTGTTATTCCAAGACCATATATTCATCATGCATCTAGAAACGTTTTGTAAGATGTAAGGCCTGCAATGAAGTGTGAAGTCAGAATACTGAGACTCAGCTTCAAAATAAGGTAAGTCATGTTGTATGAGGAGAATATACAATCAGTAACTGGCTTATCATACTCCACTACTCAACCTTGCCATAACATTACATGGGACCAAAATGTATGACAGACTACACAGCCTGTATATATTATTACAAAGTTGTAAGACAGGTGGATGGTATGAAAAACTATTAAACTACCGTTTCAAATCCTTTACATGACACAAATTATGGCTTTTAACCCTCTGATGCCAGAATTACATTCCTGATGTGATGTGATTTTGAGCATCACACTGCATGACAGATATACCACTCAAAGGTTAAAAGGACTCTTTCTTATACTCACATTTCCTCTGAATTATCCCCAGTGGCTTTGTCTGGGGTCTATATCCTAACCACCTACCATAGACATTCCTGCCAACCTGCCCACACAAAATAGCGTTCATATGCTACTCTCTTAGATCCTGCTGATAAAGATATCAGGTTCCTCCAGAGTTTGGTATCCAACAACAGCAACAGTTACACAAGTCAAAATCTGGAATTCCATAATCTGCATGCACACTGCTGTGAATCCCTCCAATTTTAAGTCACATCTCAAATGGAATATGCCATAAGATTGGCATAAACTAGTTTACAGGATATCCTATTACAGGTACATGGTAAAGGTAAAGTTTATCCTAGAACAGCCTCCTATAAATCCAACCCCTCGTCTGTACCTCAGGGTATCGCAGATTCGTACTCTGCTCTACCCTGGGTCATGTGGGAGGCGGTAACAGTTGTGGCAGGTATAGCCTGATGGGGGTTGCCATGACACACGTTGGCTAACAGGACTCTGGTCTACCCAAGCCACGGTGGAAGGTATCGTGCTGAAGGCTGCATGGCACTGGGGTAGAGATAGCAGTGTCATAACGATCCCCTTGGGGAACCAGGCTGCACCCCATTGTATGTAGGTCTTCTGTCTGCGTGGGGCTTCATGGACGATGACCTTATGTTCTTCCCCACATGTATGTGGGAGGGTTCCTTTTTTGGGACTCCGGCAGACATACATGAATGAAAGAATGAATGAAAAGTAGACCAGTGGCTCTGGTGATGGAGTATCGGTGCCTATGGGGACACCGTTAGGGAACATGGAGGTGGCTCCCTTACCGGGGACTCTAAGGGAAAGATAAAAAGATATATATTAAGTGAGAGGTAAAAATGCCCTGTAAGCGGGTATTTCTCTCCATAGGGGCCCCACTGGGGAACCTGGAGGGGATTTGCTTGCCAGGACTCTTTGAGGGAAAAGGATAGCATATCTGGCTTCCTTTTTTGGACCCAGAGGACGTTGAGATTTTAGGAAATGTGGTACTGAGGAGGAAACCTCAGCCCACATTTTGTGTGAGTGTGAGGTCTTGGCTTCACTCAGATATACATATCTGGGTTTCTTCTTTTTGGCCCTTGAAGATAATAGAAAACTAAGTATAGGAGCCACCTGGAACTTTGCTAAAGGAACAGGGCTCCTTTAACTTAGTACAGAACATGGGGCACAAAGGGCCTGTCTTAAGGTCTAGGTGCATTCGGCCAGGCAGGGCTTGAACCCAATACTATTCTATTCTATTCACCCCAGAACAGGTCATGAAGGCTCAGAGGGGGAGCAGAGGTATAGCTCTACTCTTTCTCCTTTACCCCAGTGCCAGATGGTGGTTGGTGGTCAACACCATGCCCCAGCCATTTCACCCCCAACAAGAACCAGTACCTATTGAATGTGAGGCTAAATAGGCCCCAGAGCCAGTCTGGACAAGCGTGGAAAATTTTGCCCCCACCGAAATTTCATTCCCGAACTGTCCAGCCTGTAGCAAGTCGCTATACTGACTACGCTATCCTGGCCCACCATATCCTATTATAGGGTTACTGGAACTTGGAATAAGTCAAGAGTGAACTGGTTGAACAACAAACATCCTATCACATACTTTATACCAGTGAACCCACAATGGAAATGAACATCAGTGTGTGCATAAAATATTACTATCAGTGGTACACCACATTTTGGGCTACAATATATGCAGCACTTCTCAACTCACCATTTCCTTTCTTCTGACTAAGTGTGGCCTCCAATTCAAACATCCACTGACAAACAGCTGCATGGTGTATTGTTGAGAACTCTGGGAAATATGCTGCCATCATTTCACAGAAGCCTTCCACATCAAATGCTTCTTCAACACTTGCTTCTGTGCCCATATCTTCCAAGATGCTCACCACATAGCTGAGCACTATCTCATCAATTGAACTGCAAAACAAACCACTGCATGAGACAAATATGTACTCCAGACAAACCACTAGAACAATTCAATACACCACACACTGTCATAAAATTATAATGGATGAAAGATCACAAATTATATTTATTACAGTGATAAAAAGTGACATTTTTATATTGTTGTACGCACATGGGCACAGCAAAACAACTTCAGTCATGTACTGCAAAAAAGTATGAAGAATTTGGTATTCAGGCAATGTGGAAGGACTATAATTACCTTATGTAGCATGTACTATCAACTAAAGAAACCAACATTGGCAGATGGGATGAATGAGATACATAATTATGAACAGCTGATAAAGGATGTCAGTGGGAGGGGTCAGGGCATGTTTCTATGTATTATGCCAGCTTCTAGCCTGAAGGAATTTTGGTGAAACACAAACATCTCAGGACAGTGTAGCCCTCATACAGAGGTACACAATACATGATATAAGCAACTCAGTTTCCATTATATGTGTGTGGTGCACAACACATACAGACATTTTTGACATTATATAAAACATGCGTTCTTCTTACAACTAATCACAACAACCAACAAGTGCACATAAAATGACTAAAAATCATACACGTTATTTATGATTTTCAGTCACTTTATGTGTATTTGTTGGTTGCTGTTATCACTTACAAATATTTTATACGCATACAACCAACTCAATCATTTGATAGCAGCAATCCTAACAAAGTTCCTCTAGCAAAGAAATGAATACATAGTACCACCCCAAACATCATATCGAGTTCCAAAAATATGGATGCCCACCATTCCCTACAAACCTGGCAGCCTGCATGGAAGACAGGGCTAAACTGATGACATAAGATAAAAGGGAAACTCCTGCCAGTATCTGAAGTGTGTACATTATATTTTCCCTGCAGAGAAAGACAGCCTTTCTCTTGTCAGTGGACAAAGAGTTTCCATAATTCAAGAAAGGCGGAGGACTCAAGACAAGCTACTTCAGTCTGGCCTTCTTCTTGTGCAGTTACAATACACATGTTCAGACTGCTACACAGCACTAAAGATGCCTACACTTGCAGCATCTAACATACCTCATATGACATCCAGTATTTTGTGGTCAACAGGAGCACGTCATATGTCAGGGGTTCACTAATTTTCCAAAAATATAGCAGCAACCTCAAAATTCTAGGTGCCAAAAAGATACATGATGCAATTTTCACAATAAGGATCCACAAGTATTAAGTGCCACCATTCAAAATTTAGTTGCTGAGTGACCTGGCATGAGGGATTTGTGCATCCCTGACATATATGCATACAACAACCCTGTTGAGAGTGATACGAACACGATCTGGATTGTTAGCATGGGACACAGGTGCACACAGGAACTCTGTTATGGTAATCTAATATGTCAGCACCTTGAAGGTTATGCACCCTTTCTGCAAGAGACATGGTCTGCAATTTTTCCATCCAGCTACATATTGGACAGTAATTGCGTTCATCATCTACACTAATAATATCACTTCTGTGTCAGCACATTTCTCCATACAGGTGGATACGAAACCCGTAAGTATGCACTTATAATGCACTTCGATTCAATATCATGTGAGGGGTAACACAAAGCAAGCTTTTTTTCAGAACTGAAGGTTGCACTGTGTGGATGACTATATGTGAAGAACTGTGACTGTGAAATGGGCTCACTGTTATATTCTTTTGTCTTGAATGATTAATTCAAATCTAAAATTTTTAAAAGTCAGTCATCGGATGAATGTATCACTTCCCATTTCCTAATATGTTGCTGTGCCATGTGATAAAAAACATGGCTATACGCCATACCCAAAACTTCCTCCTTCCAAATCACTAGTCTTGGCCTGCCATTGGTGTGATAAACAAGGGACATGAACATATTTATTATCTGCAAATTTGGGTTGTGAAGCTGCAACATGATCTACTGTCAGAAAGTTACTTATAGGAATTACTGAGTCATTCTCAGAAATTCAAATCCTAACAGCAGGTCCTCCCTGATAAGTGGGTCCCTGTCACCACGGATTGGCACATCCTCAGGTTGCAGATGGAGGAATGGCCTACAAGGTGGAGGGTAGCTGGGAATATATTGAATAAGCAGTCACAGACAGCTGACAAGGGGTAGTCCTCCAGCTTGGGGGTTGGGCGATGTGCTAACAACTCCTCACTGTAAAAACTGGTCTTGTTACAAAACAGATACATGTGCCCCAGACCTGGACTGATCCTCTGATAAGACCGAAGCACTGGAAATGGGACATGACATTCAGTACATGGAATGCAAGGAGCCTGGATAGGTCTGGTTCATTTACAACAGCAGTCAGGGAATTAGCAAGATATAAATTACATTTAGTGGGTGTAAGGAGGTTAGGTGGGACAAGGGGGGCATGGTAGGGGCAGGGGATTACATTTTTTTTCCTATGAAAGAGGAAAAGAAAATCATCAATTGGGAACAGGATATTTTGTACACCACAGAATAGGATCAGCAGTTAAGAGAGTAGAGTTTGTTAGTGATAGGGTGTCATATATGACTCTGAGAGGCTGCTGGTGTAATATCATTGTTTTGAATGTGCAGGCACCAAGACAGGAGAAAAGTGATGATTCAAAATACAGTTTTTATGAGGAATTAGAGCAGGTTTTTTTATCATTTTCCTAAGTACCACATGAAAATTCTATTATGAGATTTTAATGCAAAAGTGGGGAGAGAGAATATTTTCAAACTGACAATTGGGACTGAGAGTCTACATCAGGATAGTAATGATAATGGTGTTAGAATTGTAAACTTTGCTATATCAAAAAGTCCTGTTGTTAAGAGCAAGATGTTCCTACACTGAAACATTCATAAGTACACCTGGACCCCTTCTGATGGGAAGACTCACAACCAGATTGATCACATATTGATAGATAGGAGATGGCAGTTAAGTATAGTACAGATACAAAGTTGCAGGGGAGCTGACTGATACTGATCACTATCTGGTGGTTGCAAAACTTACAGAAAGACTGGCAGTAAGTACACAAGCAGCACAGAAGTTTGATGTAGAAAGAATTAATCTCTGGAAACTAAATGAGCTGAAGGTTTGGAAACAGTGATAGATTAATATCTCAAAGAGGTTTACAGCTTTGGAGAACTTACATGATAGCAAGGACACAAAGAGGGTTTGGGAGAACATTAAAGAAAATGTCAAAACCTCTTCTAAAGACAGTCTAGGTCTGTACGAATTGAAACAGCACAAACCATGATTTGAAGAAGATTGTTTACTTTTTTAGATCAGAAGAAGCAGGCTAAAATGCAGTGGTTACAGGATCCAAACCAAAGCATGTAGATAAATTAAACAGTGCATGACATGTATCTAGTGGACAGTTCAGGAACTAAAAGAAGGAATATGTGACACCTAAAATGAATGAACTTGAAACAAACAGTAAAATAAATAATATAAGAGACTTGCATAGGGGCATCAATGACTTTAAGGAGAGTTACCAGCCTAGAACTAACATAGTAAAGGATGATTTGGTTACAGACTACCACAGTATTGTGGCTAGGGGAGGAACCATTTCTCTCATATAGAATGTACATAGGGTTAATAGTGTTAGGCAGACAAGAATACATACAGCACAACCACTAGTGCCTCAGCCAAGTGCCTTTGAGGTTGCAATGGCTACTGAAAAGTTAAAACATCACAAATCACTAAGTACTGATCAAATCCCAGCAGAACTGATTAAAATAGGGGGTATAACAGTTCACTCTGAGATCTTCAAACTTTTTAATACTATTTGGAATAAGGATGAATTACCTCAGAGGTGGAAGGAGTCGATCATTGTATCTATTTATGAAAGGGGGTTAAAACAGATTGTAGTAGAGGCATATCACTTCTGTCAAGTACGTGCAAAATGTTATCCAACATCCTGCTGCCAAGGTTAACTCTATATGGAGAGGAAATTTTGGGGGATCATCAGTGTGTATTTTGATGTAGCAGGTCAACTGCTGATCATATATTCTGCATTTGTCAAATACTTGAGAAGAAATGGGAATACAATGAAGCAATGCATCAGTTCTTTATAGAAATCAAGAAACCTTATGATTCAGTTAGGAGGGAGGTCTTGTATAATATTCTCATTGGGTTTGGTATCCCCAGAAGACTGGTAAGGTTAATAGAAATGTGTTTGAATGAAACCCATAGCAGAGTCATGTTTCATGTTAAGAATGATTTGAAACTAGGAAATGCTTTGTCACCTTTGCTTTGCAACTCTGCTTTAGAGTATGCCATTAGGTGGGTGCAGGCAAATCAGGATGGCTTGAAATTAAATGGTACACATCAGCTTCCGGTTTATGCTGATGATGTTAATATATTGGGAGGAAGCTTACATACTATAAAGGAATAAGCAGATGCTTTGGTAGTGGCTAGTAAGGAGATTGGAGTAGAAGTAAATGCTGATTTAAACTATGTACATGGTCATGTCTCGAGATCAGAATGCAGGATGAAGTCACAGTATAAAGATTGAAACAGTTCCTTTGAAAGGGTGGAAGAGTTCAAATATTTGGAAAGAACCTTAACAAATCAAAATTCCTTTCAGGAATATATTAAGAGCAGAGTAAGTCACGTAATGCTGCTATTGTTCAGTCCAGAATATTCTGTCTTCCAGTTTGCTATCCAAAAATATAAAGATTAAGATATACAGAACTATAATTTTGCTGTGGTTTTTTATGGATGTGAAACCTGGTCACTCACACTGAGGGAGGAACTTAGATTCAGAGTGTCTGAGAATAGGGTGCTGAGGAGAATATTTGGGCCTAAGACAGATGAGGTAACAGGAGAGTGGAGAAAACTACATAATGAGGAGCTGAATGATCTGTACTCCTCACCAAATATTAGTCTGTGATCATATCGAGAAGAATGAGATGGGCGGGACATGTAGCACGTACGGGGGAGAGGAGTGGTGTATACAGGGTTGTGGTGGGGAACTCTGAGGGAAAGAACCACTAGAAGACCCAGGCATAGATGGGAGGATAATCTTAAACGGATCTTTAGGAAGTGGGATGGGGGATACACACTGGACTGATCTGACTCACGACAGGGATAGGTGGCAGGCACTTGCAAATGCGGTAAGGAACCTTGGGGTTCCATAAAATACAGGAAATTTCTTGAGTAGCTGAGAACTGGTTAGCTTGTCAAGAAGGACTCTGTTCCATGGAGTATGTAAGTTAGTAAGTAAGTAAGTAGGCAAAGTAAGTAAGTAACAGCAGATCCTACACACTGCAAACAGTGACTTCAAACCACTACGTAACAATAACTGCCCATCGCTTTCCACTTTGTACATACACACACACACACACACACACAGGCACACACATACCAAGGCCTTGTTTAATGCTGTAGTTGTGTTCTTTAAAAAGTGGAGGTAAATAAAAAATGATGTTTACAACAGAAATAAAGGGTTAGAATAACATAATACCACCAGCCAAATAGTGTCAAATAAAAAATGAGAGGGAATAAATTAAGAAGTGGTGTAAATTGGTACAGGGCATCAAAGCAAAAAGGTGTAAAACAAAACAGGTGCAAAGCAAGGCCTTGGTGTGTATATATATATATATATATATACATATATATATATATATATATATATATATATATATATATATACACACACACACATACATACAGTTCTACATGTGTTATTACATTTCCCATCAGTGACATCACATCAGAGCAGCAACCACATACACATCACAGTATGTATATCTAAACATATTTCCACCATTACTTCAGCACAGTGCATTTGTTTCACATTTTTAAAGAAAAATACACAGTTTACTCAATCATAATGACCACAGGACTTGAGGCAGAAAAAGCTATTTAAATTATTGAGGCAGAAACCAATGCCTAATAAAAACATGTGGTCAGGGTCTAGAAATACTGGACAAAATTAGACCTGGGCCAAAACAAACTTCTGTAATCAGCTTTAAAATTCACTACATATGAATATACATGCTTCGAAATGGCAAATATGCTTGATGCATATCCAATTTACATAGATGGAGTGCAGCCTGAAATTTTGCACACATTGTGACAAGAAGAAACGGTAAAAATCATTCCTGCTGAACCATGATAACATATGCTACCAGCCATTTAAAAATACCAAAATAATAATCGTAACTATCAAAACATTTGCAAGGGTGCGGTCGCATCTTATGTACCTTGAGACTGAGCTATCTGCAGTACTTACCTAAGTTGTGCACTAGGAATGTGTTTTCGTACAAACTTGAAGAGAGATTCCTTCACAAGGGCTTCTTGCTCTGCTATTGTTGACCGATTCATTCTTTTACGTCCAACTACACACAAACAAATGGTTTAATTAAAAATAGGCCTGTACTAGACAGATTTTCAAACTTCGGTATGCATGTGTAACTCCGGCATAAGACAACCCAGTATTCTTGAATACTGTGAGAACACGGCTCTATTAACGCCTAATATGCATCCATTAAAACTCAGTTTCAATCACAGTTCATACTTAAACGCACGACCTTACCAAGAGGGGTTATATATATCTGCAGGCTTCAGTAAAATTTAAATAAATCCGCCAGTACTATATGCAAGTTATATGCTGTAAACCACACACGCACTTAGCACCACCGGGGAACGATTTTGGCTACGAAACAATGAGACAATAACTTTTCCTTCGAATGGCACAGAACTTAAGAAATTTACCGACAAATTGTAAACAACACGAACTGCAGTTGACAGTCGATGAGTGCGACATCTATAGATAATGCTTGACATTAAAGCTACACAGACGAGATCAATCAATAATAATTCATTCCTCAAAACGCTTTTTATGTTTAATTTTCAGTTCCATCTAATTTTCTAGAACATTTCCGAAAAGCACTACAAATACCAAAGAATTCCCTGTTAATGTATACAATAAACACACAACGACAGCCAGGGCCGGCGCATGGGTGTCGGCGCCCTAGACGAGTTCTCAGCTGAGCGAACCCTCGTGAAGTTTGATATACTTTGAAGACTTTTGGGATATGACGTAATGTCGATTCGTAAGAGTTTCCGATATGTGGGTGCAGCCTGATGCTATATATCTCAGGATCTAATGACTTAAAGCACTACTTGGGCCCTGAGGAAGGAGGCAGCAAACTCCTCCGAAACGTTGGTAACCATGTGCCAGTCGACATGTAAAATCCCAGAATACTTGACAATCATCAGCACTACTGTGAGATCCTTACATATCCAAAATGTTGACAAGCTAGCATAGCAACTCTTACTGCAACCTATTGTCTTTGTAACTGTCACAAAGACAACATTTACACAGTACTTTAATCCCCTTGCATTATATCTTAATGCAATATATTACTATGTTGAGACAAGAACTTATTACTACATACAAAGGAGGGCAAATATGCACAATGAACTACAAGGTACCAGTACTGCAATAAAAGAAATGAATGTTATGTGAATGCAGGTTTCTGAGTTAAGTCTCCAGCAGATTAAAGAAAATGCTCAGTATCCACCTTGAATTTCACTGCAGTCAATTTGCTGTTTGCATCTGTCAGTTTGTAATTTTAAATGTCTGATTAACAATGCAGCAGGCAGTCTGCCAGTGACTAAATGACGAAAGTTTGTGTCCATTCAAAGTGTCATACCAGTGAAATGGCTGGCATGAATCTAATATTTGATCAAGCTTATGGCAATGAATATGAAGCATATCATATATCCCAAGAAAACTCTCTGAATTGTCAAATACCAGATTTAAAAACTTTTTCTGCCATTGATAGACATGATTTAGGAAAAAGAAGTATATTTAATGTGCAGTTAAATAAATAGGAGCAACTACAAACAGCTTTAATCCCTCAACTAGAAAGGAGATTCTTTGATATCAGTTTCTGTAAATCCAAAGATGAGCACAAGGAGAAGAGCCATATATGAGGTAATTCTACAAAACAGTTGGGTGATCTTAATATATTCCATATACATGCATTGAAGGAATATTTACACTTTCATTGACAAGACTAGAATAGAATAGAATTTATTTGCATTCCATAGATCCTTTTTAGTAAAAGGATATGAAATAAGTCAAAAAATGAATCTAAGGCAGTATAGTACAATATAAAATGAAACACGCTGTGAAAATATCACATAACATAACACAGATCAAAATACAGCAAGGTACTTTCGTCAGGAAATATTTCATAATGAATATATGTTTAGTTAAAAATGTACCTAATGGAAAATAATGGAGTAAGACCTAATCCTTCAATGCTGACTTAAATATTTTACATCATATTATTTTCATACTCATTTTTCCATTGTTATTTTAATAGTCATCTAATGAATGAAAGGAGTTTGTGTGTAAGAAATGTTTTCAAGCACTTTTAAATGTCCTCGGACTATTGGAAAATTTTTTAATGTTGAAATGAGACTATTAAAAATCTTAATATCTGAACAGTAAACTCCCTTTTGTTAAATATCTAAACTTGCCAAAGGGAAGTGAAGGTTGGAACTTTGTCTAGTATTTATATTATTAATTTCAGAATTTTTAAAAAATTGAGCTCTGGTGCTAACTACAAATATAAGAAGGGTATGTATGTATTGTGACATAAGTGGCAACATTTTTAGTTTTTTGACTAACATTCTGCAGAAGCTTATATTCCCACAATCCATAATAATTCTGATTACTTTTTTTGCATCCGAAATATTTGTATACTGTGACAAGAATTTCCCCAAAATATTATTCTGTAACTCATGATTGCATTAAAAAGAGAGTGATAAATAAAAAGTAATGTTTTCTGAGACATAAATAGCTTAATGGATTTGATTACATGGCAAGTAGTGTTTATTTAGTTGTTAGATGATCTATCTGTATTCTCCATGATAATGTGCTATAAATAGTGAACCCAAGAAATTTGGAAGATAGAAAATTGGGGATTAATTTATTATTATAACCCATCTTCAGGCCAGTTGCTGGAATTTCCTAGTCTTAAAGTGAATACAGTGAGTACTGCAAAATTTAATGAGAGATAATTGTTTTTAAACCAAGTGATCATAGTTTTCAAAACTGTGTGAGTATTTGAGTTAAGTTCAGTTTCTTTAAGTGAGTAAAGAGTATATTTGTATTGTAAGCAAACAAAATAGGCGTAGATTTGTTATTTACACACTGAGGTAAATCACTTACATGTAAAAGAAATGCAGAGGACCCAGGATGGAATCCTGTGGGACTGCTCTAGCAAAACGGCCCTTTTGAAGTCCACTCAGCACCCAGCTATCGAGAGCCATTCACTGTACCACGCCCACAATTCTGCCAGGTAACCAATGGCAGAGCAGGGAGAACAACAGGAGCGCAGTATAAAAAGCCTAGCTGAGGCGACTCGAATGAGCCCGCCAACAGGCGCCCAACACCTGGCGGTGGGTCCGCGCCTCTGCCCGTGATCTCATCCATCAGTCACAGGCAAACTAGATGCTGTCAGCAGCCGGCAACTCAGGCCATCTGAGGGAGGGGTGACATACGTGGCTGTATTGGTTGGGCCCTTCGCCCCATCTCAGCCAAGTGGGATGCACGCCATGCATTCGGACCAGTCCGAACCCGCTGTCTCATCCGAGACAGCCAACAGGCGCATGTCTAGCGACAAGTCTGGGCCCCTGAGTGACAAACGGGATGGCACCAACCAACACGCCCATGTGGCCAACACCTGCCTACCAGCAGGAGAACGTCCTAATAGGACGCCCATTTTATTACAGGTGTTAGGGACACCCGTGTCTTCCTGAGTTGGTTGCGGGCGTTTGCCCTCGCGGTCTGACGGCCCAACTAAAGAGTGAGAAGTTGATGGTCGTTCCATTAACCGCCGACGGATTCAGAGCCTCGGTCAGCACACTGTGGTCCCTTGATGGGAAGGTGGGTGTGAGCTTCCACACCTTCACGCTCCCGGAGGACCGCTGTGTGCGGCTGCTGGTGAAGAATCTGGGTAGGGATATGCCTGAGAGCGTCGTGAGAGAGGAGCTCGAATCCCTGAACATTCGTGTCCAGGGAGTCAAGTAGCTGCGATACGGCCGTCGCGACCAGGACCCCGCCAAGGACTGCCTTGACACCCCCACATCATTGTATCAGTGGCGCGAGGTCCTGGGGTGTCGAATGTGCGATCACTCACCGATCTCTGCGGCTTGTGTCGGTGGAGACGTACGTGGCTCCAACAGACCCACTGCAGTGAAGACGCTGCCAGCGCTTTGGACACACGCAGCGTAATTAAGCATACGCACCCCGGTGCGTCGCATGTGGGGGCTACCACCTCTCCGGTGGATGCTCTACCCCTCGGGAGCAGCCTAGTGCTATAGCTGCGGGGGAAACTATACGCCGAAAGACCGTGGCTGTATTAAGTGGAAACAAGCGAAGGCGGCCCTTGGAAAGCAGTCGCCCCAACATGGCCGAAAAAGCTCCGCCACAGGACAACCTGGCGCTCCGAAAGCTCAACGGACCGGGACCTCTGCCGAGCAGGTATACCTGGGCGAGGGGTTGAATGACTTCGTCCGAAGGGGGCGTGTCTTCAAGGGTACCACCACTCAGCCCACAAACCCAAATCAAATTCCCTCTCCTCAGCCTGTCACGGAGGTGCCTGAGCAGGCTAAAGCGACAGCCACCAGGAAAACGGCCAGGCCGGAGAAGCCTGAGCCCAAACCCACAGCAGGCTCTAAACTGGCTGCTGGGAAGCCCAAGAAGAAAGCAGCCGTGAGCGTCAAAACCGCGGCCGGCAAACCCACAACACCCAACCCGGTGGTCCCCACCCACAGCTCCACCACCCCACTCCAGGAAATCTCCTATCTCATCGATCACCTTCCCCTCCAAGCATGCGTGGAGCTGAATTGTCGGCTCTTCACGTCGGTCTCCTCCCTCCCCACATGGGGAGTTCGCCCGCTGGATGTCCGGAAGATCGTTATTCCTTTTGCGGCAGATTATTGCAGCACGCCATAGGATGATGGAACAGGGTAAAGCCCCGCGGCTCGCCTGCTGGAATGAGGACGGAGTGCGCCACAGGAAGCTTGAACTGGAGCATTTTCTCAACCAGGGTGGTGTAGATATTTGTATCCTAATTGAGACATTCCTTAACCCTGGTCAAGCCTTCCGGCTTGCCAATTATGTCTGCCACCGCACTGACAAATTGACAGCGAGTGGCGGCACAGTCATCCTGGTCCGCCGTGGTATACTACACCACTCAGTGCCCGTTACGGACCTAACCTACTTGGAGGCTAATGCCATTCAAGTCATAATAATAAGTGACAATCCTTGCGGCATACCTTTCGTCTTCCTGACCACTGATCGGGGTGGACCTTACCGCCTCTTTCGGCGGGGGGTTGCCGGTCGTGATGGCTGACGACCTCAACTCCAAACACGTGGATTGAAACTCGCGGATGAGCACGAAACCAGGGAATCCCTCCTGTACTATTTTGGAACCGGACCCCCCAAACTCCAACCCGTACAACCTCTCTGCTACTCCCGGTGTCTTGGACATCGTGACAACCAAGAATCTCTCTCTCCCGGTGTATCTGACTTCGTGCTCTGCACTAAGCTCGGACCACCTCCCAGTTCTCATTGACACTGCGTGTCGCTCATTCTATCACCACCCACCGGATCGCCCTGACTTCAGGCGCACTCACTGGGCAACGTTCAAACTCATTTAGAAGATCTAATTCCGTTCAATCCGGAATTGCCCAACGAGATGGCAATTGACACATGCGGTGAGAACTTCTCCTTCGCCGTTCAGAAGGCTCTGGCAGCCACTACTCTCAAGCGTCGTCCGCGTGACGACCCACGGCCTCCGATACCGACTGGTATTCAGGATGAGATAGCTTGAAGAACCGGATGCAGAGGAGCTGGCAAATCACCAGGTACCCCGCTCTGAGAGCTAAGGTCAACCACCTGCAGAGGTCGGTGACCCGCTGGCTTAACGAGTGGAGGAACGACCAGTGGAGCACGACACTCAAATACCTCGATCCCGAAGACCAATCGCTGTGGAGGATGAGATTGCCTACAATATCTCCTCCAGGTCACTTCAGGGGAATCACTCTCTCAGACTCTGAGACAGCCGAGGCTCTTGCCGACAGGCTGGAGACTCCGTTTCAGCCGGTGACCGATACTTCGGTCCCGGCAGTTATTGAGATGGTTGACGTGGCGCTGAGGTATTACTTCTTGACCCCTGCACTTTGGATGGGTATGGGCCCCGCCAAAATCCCGTTAATTTGAACTGAGGCCGTGGCGCTTTCGTATAGGGCGTGTAGCCTCTCGATGAACCATTCACTGATGCCATATCGGTGTAAGATTTGAAAGAGGTAGTGATGGGAGATACGGTCAAAGGCGTATTGGAAATCGAGGGTAAGTACACAAAGGGGTGCCTTGATAACTCTGAGTAGGCAATGGCATATCGTACTAGTGATGCCGCTTCCAATATGGAGTTTCCAGGAACGCCGCAAATCTGACTCGCGTGGAGCTGATTCTTTAGGACATGGCGCAGACGGTGTACCATTATCCGTGCTAAAAGTTTGTATTCTGTTGTCAGGAGGGAGATTGGCCGGTATCCATTCGGTGTCCGGTCGCCGTTGGGTTTTGGCAGACAGACTATGATGATTTGTTTCTGTTCAGGAGCGATTTTTTGTGTAGAAACATCTGATTCATTAGCTCAAGTAGGTCCTGTTTTAGTGTCCCAGTTAGCAGTGTAAAACTACAGGCTAAAGCCGTCAATGCCTGGCGTTTTGTGCTTAGCTCATGACCGCAATGCGGATAAGAGTTCCTCGATGGTAATAGGTTGCTCAAGCAGGTCGGCATACCTCGTTGGACAGGTGAATGGTATGACTCTTTGCAGCCTGGTGACACAAGTTTGGTCTATCTCTATAGGTTCATATTTCTGGCGAAGATGTGTTGCGAAAGTGTTAAGGACCTTGCGGTGGCCGGAGACATTGTTGCCCTGCATATCGTGTACTTGACGGATGACTCTTGTCTCACGTCGCTTGACCACTTTGAGGATATGGAAGATGAAGGGTTCCTCATCTTCCATTTTGTCTTGAGCATTGTTGTCCAGCATGACCTTTTCCATTCGCCATTGGTTTAAGCGTACCAGCTTGGCTTTGTAGCGCTGGAGTGCTGGTAGTTTGGTGGGTTCTGGGATTTCACTAAGTAAAATGCAATATATATGTACTGATAGAGGTGATTTTCCATTATCTTATAATCTTTGTTACGTATGTATTGTTCTTTGCGGATGAGGATAGGAAGGCTTTTTTACACACGGCTCCCACCACATGGTTATATCGGGATTGTGCCGTTTATGAGTCAGCCATTTTACCCACTCAGAGCTTATCCTTTTTATTTTTTTTATTTTAAGATGTTTATCGTTTATCAGTATGGGGTCCATCTTCCCTCTGACTCGTGCTCTCTGCATGTCGGTATCTTGTACAGTAATGCGTATCGCGACAGCCTAGTGGTCCGTGAAGGCGACAGGCATAATTTCTATTCCAAATTTTTCGCTGTATTTCCGAGGTTATGTAGAAACGGTCTAGTCTCGTGGCTCCATGGGCGGAGTAGTATGTTTATGTAGGTCGGGTGGGGTTCTGTTTACAAGCATCGTGTAGTTTTAATCTGCGGATCATCTCTGAGGGGGCCCTGCTTGGTTGAAAGTGTCCTGTGGTGTCACTGGGGTGTAAAACGCAGTTGAAATCACCTCCAGTAAGGAGATCGGTAGGGCCGTCGTGAAACAAATATGGCAGCTCAGTGGTATAGAATTGTTCTCTGTCGGCCCGCCTTGCTGTTCCTGACGGTGCGTGTACGTTTATAAGTCGTATTCCCTTGTAGTCTGGCGCTATCGCTCGTCCCTGAGGGCAAAGTAGTTATATTTGTGAGATGCAACGTGCTCTTTGCTAGGATGGCCGTTCCGCGTATGGAAGCTCCGATGTTTAAATGGACGTTATAACCACGAACATTCAAAACCTCCGTGCTCGTCACTTCTTGGGTAAAGAATATATCAAAGTCATGTTGTCGTATAAAGTCAGCCAGCATCCCCACTCTCGTCCGCGCGGTTATGCCTTTGATATTTAATGTGGCAATTTTGATGGTGCTCATTGGGACGGTCGGTGGAGTGGGGGGTTGTTGTGTTGGGGTGAGATGTCATGTCTTACGCTCTTTGTGGACTCCGTAGCGTGCTGCTGCGAGAGCGTTCGTTCTGTTGTTCTCCCATCTTCTCCGTTTTCATTTTCTTTGGTCTTTTCGGACTGATTCTCATATCGTCTTCAGCTCCTTCGTTATTCCTTCTATAGTCTTGTCTCCCTTGTCGCTGCATTTGCCCATGCTGTCTGTCTGTTGTTCTATGCGTTCGAGTTTATGTACTTAGCTCTGGTGTCGAAGCTCTCTATTCTCTCGTATAGTTGTTACATTATGTACTGCTTCCTCCATGATGGTATCGGTGTCTTGTTCCATTTGATTTTGTTGCTGTTGTTGATGTGCCGTCTCATTGTGTACATCAATGCGTATCCGGTGCGGTTCTGGTTCCACGGTTTGTGGAGGGTCCGTGTCTTCTATGCAAGTGTCGTCCTCATGACGTGGCGCGTCCATATTAGAGGGTGTATTATAGGTTTCTCTGCATTGTTGCTCAGTATGACATATGTTGCGTTCTCCGTCAGTGTGGAGGGTATCGATGTGCTGGGTGCTGAGACAGTTGGGTATGTTTTGTGTTGTTGGTCGCGAGGCACCGCCTCTCTGTCCCGACGCTTGGGGAACGTCGGATATAGATGACCGATGTCTCCACATCCATAGCATGTGGCTGGTTGTCCTTGATACGACTGTAGTGCCCTGTGCCCATCCACCGTTAGTTGTGAAGGTATGTGTTTAGTCAGTGATATCGTGACTTGACGAACTCCATTCGGCACTTCATATATATACGTCTTTGGCCACATTTCTTCTATCACAGCCAGTACTGTTCCAAAGGGGGTGAGCGCTGTTCGTATGGCGCGTTCTTTTACTTCGGGCGGTAGGTTGGCGATACGAACGCGTTTAGTGTCCATCCCAGGCTATTGCTATGTTGACTATTGATAGTACTCTGTTGTGATGTTTGTATTCGGCTTGACCGTTTGTTTCCCTAAATAGGGCTTGTACGTATGCGTTATATATCAATTTTATGAATACTTTCTTCTTTATTCCGTCAATTTGAATCATGCCGAGTGTGTTCATGGAATCCGTATGACATGTTGAATCCACTCGTGGATGTCATATGCGGTGATACGTGGACTGGTTGGGTCGAATGTACACACTATTGTATTGAGACGTTCGGCCATTGTGTACTAACACTACACTTCTGTTATCACTACTTAGCTTGCGTAGGGCACTCGACCTTACTACACTGCCTTTCACTTTCGACTCAAAGGATATTCACTCCGCGCACAGCCTTTCTGGTCAGAAGCTCTGAGCAGACTGGACTCGAACCAATATAGTTTGTTTCCGAAGAGTACTGCCTACACGGGTTAACGCGCTCGGCTACCTCCGATTGCGGTGAAAAACCACCCTTTCGCAACATCCATCTGTGGGAGCACAGCTAGCAAGCCACTCCTAACTCCGTGGCCTTAGTTCGCACGCGAACTATACCGACAGAGCGGCCGCCGCCGGTCGGCGAGGTTAGTGCCAACTTTTGCGGAAAGAAGGGTGTCACGTGGTCAGCGCAACGGGTCCCACAGCCGTTAATCTCTGTTTTCTAGACCTGGAGCCGCTACTTTTTTCATTCAAGTAGCTCCTCAATTGACCTCACGACGCTGAGTGGACCCCGTTCCAGACCCACTACTACTCAGAACATCTGGTAGCGCCGGGGATCGAACCCGGGACCTCTGTACCTCAGAAAACTAAATTCGTGTTTTA
>Ga0131853_10006749_pt1:0-10000 | contig 20732 bp, 21 predicted proteins | sample TergutLab28metaG_FD_92764 | JGI IMG/M metagenome (GOLD analysis project Ga0131853, IMG submission 92764) | Labiotermes labralis P1 segment gut microbial communities from Petit-Saut dam, French Guiana - Lab288 P1 (version 2) (version 2) | ecosystem: Host-associated > Arthropoda: Insects...
ACATAACATTACACAACACGGCATGCTGCCACAATACCCAACCGGTACAGCGAAATTAATGTGACTTTAGCAAGGACGATATGGCTCCCTGATGATGGTCCTAGGACCGAAACATGTCGGAGCATTTTAATGTTTTAATGTGTAAAAAAAATTTATAAATTTTATATATGTGCAGTGGTTGGTATAATAATTGAGTAACTCGACAACATGCACGGTGTAATAATTGAGTATCTCTTCACTCCATTTTTAAACATTTTATCACCCACTTAAATTCTTTTAATTATAAACATTTTCCTAACGCTCTTTCTGAAATTGTGTAGTGCAGAAAACTCGGACAAAAATGTCAATATGCAACTGAATTCCAAAAGAACAGGCTGCATCAGATGCTTAACTTTGGTCCTGCAAAAGTAGGAAGGGAAGGATTTGCCAGACTCCGACTCCGTCTGAGTCTCCTTATTATCGCGACAGAGAACTGCATGTTCCTGTTGCTAGTGACAGGACTGAAGACGGTAGCGAAAAAGATGCAGGCCGTCTGTATAATCCTGGATGTTTCTCTGAATACCACACTTGAAATGACGATACACTATATGCGAAATAACTGAATGGGCGCATAATCTGTGATAGTAAAGGGTTGCGTGTTTGTGCGGAGAAACAACTGCAAAGACGTTGCTTTCTTCACAATTTTTGCTTTTATAAGTGAATTTTTCCTTTGATAACTTTCATTTTTTCAGTGTAAATTGTTCACCTCCCTAAATTAGAAACTTAAATTTTTTTTGCACAAAACGAATTGTACGCGTGTACTTCTTTACCTAGAGGACAAGGTAAAGTATTCCCTGTACAGGCCTGGACAGGCCCTGCGGGATCCAGGAGGTTGAGGCTCACATATTTCATTACAATCGTCACATGGTAGTAAATTTGTCAGCCCTACGCACCGGCTGCCCCCAAGTAAATATTCCTGGTACTCGTTTCTGTTAGGAGTTGATTCGACTCCAGGACCATAGTGCGGCCGGAGGGATTAGTCCATGGAAAATTCCAATATTACCATCGGGAATTGAACCCACGATCTTCCGGTTTTTGGCGCAGTGTGCCACCTCGTGTCCCTTACCTACTGGAGGATGTTTATGTAAAAAATTAATTCATAACTAAAGTAATGTTAAATTTGTGTTTCAAACTGGTTTCCTACTTTTTCCTAAATTTAATAGCAGTTTGAAAAGACCTCGCCATAATATGCGACTTTCTCACACGACGACAGGAACTCTTAGGGCTCAGCCTTCTCTGACACGATAAGCTGATGACGACAGGAACTACGTTCTAATTTGAAAGGATGTGATCTCTTCATAGCCATCAGGAGGTAATTATGAACTGTAAGACGTCTACGTAATCACGTGTTGTCGCAATTCAGTGCGGTGAAGCTGGATTTGCACTCAGAACACGTAGTTAAGACCGTTTTTACAAAATCCTAATTGTGTATAATGTTTATGCCTCCGGTACGCCCGGGCAGATTATGTTACTTTAATTACATTTGGGTAAATGAATTAACACGACACATAGACACAGCACGTTTGCAGTGAGGTGCCTTTCTGCTCAGCATTCGTTACACTTCAGAGAATGCCTGAGCAGACATTTTGCTTACCTCGACTCTCTATATAACCCAGCGCCGCAAGGTAATTGGCTTCACTCACTTACTTCCACTAACTTGCCCTTAATACGAGTACTGAAGATTTGGTACATACTTGGAGACGGCTCCGGACTCGTTAATTAGAAGACGTTACTGTTATATATTTGAGATTCATGTGGCATCAGATTATACAGGATAGGTCGTGCTGAATGTATTCGAAATTTCAGTAGAGTGGGAAAAGAGTAGAGGAACCTGTTTTTTTTTTAATATCCAGCCTTTATTAAATTGTCAGTTCTGTATAAACATTTGTTGTTGGGGTATTCCAGTTATTTACGACTCTAGAAACAATTCATTCTCCGGAATTCTGTGGAATAGCTGATTAGTGTACTGCAGGAACACAGCATCAAAAGTGTCACGAAGAATGGGTCTCAGCTCTTCGAAAAATTCCTTCCAGTTCTCGTTCAAAACTTTGTTCGTGTTGTCACCTGCATTCGGACAAACAAAGGCAGATTAACACAAAGAAAACAAAAGGCGTATCAGTGATTTTGTAGATGTGAAGACTGTCCTTGAACATGCCAATCAGTCATTGAACGCAGATAGAAGTATAACTCTATCCACACTCAAACTCGAAGCTAGAAGGGGGTGGGGGATCAACGTCAAGCTCCGGGTGCTTTATTCCTCTGGAGAAAGACCTACCATTCATTGTGCAGAAGGCTGTGTTGACCTCGGAACTGGTGTGGATGGGTCCGGAAGATCTGGCCCTAAGCAGAGTTCAAATCTGGGGCGTCCGGCTCGTAGTGGGTCGCTATAACAAAGATGCTAGCCCGGACGCCTCATTATTTGTGTGCAGTTATGAAATGTGAAGGACCAACGAATGGAACTTTTACCTTTGATGTTGTCCATGGGTTTGAATAGAGTAGTGGCCATATTTCTTTTTAGCTCAGCTCCCCACCACTCTGCGTGTCTGCAATGGGCATGGCGTTGTCACTGCCATGCCCACCTCGAAAAGGCCGGGCAGCGTTTATACCTTTCCAAAACTTCTATTGTTTTGAGCGTGCATTTATTTCATCAAATATTTTGGACTTTTTTGAAACTGAAAGAAACCCCTTGATTTCTTCGCCCCCTAACTCTCAATTAGCAATTGCTCTGATCATTACTGTACTAGTGTTCTATGTTATGAAGGTAATATGGGTTTCATTAATGTAGGCCTGTTGTATTCCCATAAATTATAGTCACCATTGGTAGCTACAAGGGGAATAGTTAAAGATCGTATTTCTCTTCGTCTTTGTCCAGCCGATCCCCTCCCCTTTTATAGCTGAACCAACATATGAACGCGATCACAACCGTAAGGAAACTTGTAAATTACAGCTCCATGCAAATAATTCTCTTGAAAAATATTCGTAGGCTACATACTTGGCGCATATACTGTTTAAGAAACTCTTTTCTTAATACGGAGTGTTTCGCGACGGAAGCTATATTTGTACAACGTACTTACTTATTTACTTACTTACTTACTTACTCCATGGTGCAGAGTCCTTCTTCAGAAGCGAACTGGCTTGCAGTTAGTCAAGAAATTCCCCGTATTTCACGGAACCCGAAGGTTCATTACCGCACTCACAAGCGTCCGCAAATTGTCCCTATCCTGGGCCAGCCCAGTCCACTCCATATACCCACATCCCACATCCTGGAGATCCATCCTAATATTATCCACCCATCTACTCCTAGGTCTCCCCAGTGGTCTCTTTCCCTTCGGTTTCCCCACCAAGACCCTATACACCCAACTAAAGCAGAAAATTTTGTTCAACGGATATACTTGTTGGAATTCTCCAGAAGCGCTTTCTGCAGGTAGATTTAGCAGAAAGGCCTAATTAACTTTTGGTTGTTTCGACATTGCTGTAGTACTGCGTGCTAGCTTATTGTAGCTTATTATAGCCCTAAAAAGACACCTTTTTACACTCACTCTTAACGTCATCGTTTTAAACATTTGCAGAAATTAAATGTCAATGTCACTGTAACTTCTGCGTAAAAGCACGCCATTAGACCGCACGTAAACTATCCATATTTTGTGACATCTGATGTTGCCATTATATACGTCCCCGTTCGTTTCTGATATAAACGACGGCTTTACTTATGACCTGTAATTACTGTGTCCTTTCTCGTAAATACCACCCTGATACAATCTCATCTGCATAAACACCACGGGAAGAAATCTAGATAGTTCTAGTGGGACGATCCGGGAATCGAATTCTGGTAGAGGCGAGATTTTCCGCACCCTTCTCGACCGGTCCTGGGGTACATCGAGCCCCCTAAACTTGTACTGGGTCTTTGCCGAGTGTAAAGGGGCGGGGGCTTGACCTTGACCACGGACCGCATTTAGTGCCGAGGTTAAAGATAGAGTAGAGCTATACATCTACTCCTTCTCTGGGCCTTCGTGGCCTGTTATTGGATGAATTTTACTTTACTCTATTCGGGTGACCAACCGGCCCAGTCTGCCACCCCGACATTCGTATCGTCTTTCATCCCAATCTTCGCTCTGAAGTTCCTTTGCCTTTCTATCGAAATATGGACATTCTTCATCATGTTTCCGCCACATTAGTCCTCGTGTTGCAAGAAGAGCGTCCTCTCATTTCAGCTGTATATATTTCCGAACAATTCCTGTAGTATGTGACTTTTGAAAATCCCTAAATATGTTGTCCAGTCAGTCTGTCGCCTACTACACCACATCGGTCAACTGAAGTCTGTTAACCTTGTGTCGATTTTCTTGTGTGTGAAGTTGTCAGTTCCTGGCGTTGGTACTACATTTCCGGTTAAGTTCAGCCTCGTGCATCAACAGATTTTAGAGACAAATTTTTAGTCCTCTTTGCAGCCATTTACAATAAAAGTACAGGTTTGGCGTAATTTTCTGTAGGAGCTGTTGTAATAACGGTGGATTATATGGATAGAGACTCTCATACGGTAAAGTTCTCCATATCTATGTCTGTCCTTGACCATTGTTTCTAGAAATTCCCCTCTATACTGGTACTGGGTCAGAACGTTGGCTTGTGCACTTAGCAAACTGGCATTCATTCCCTTTAGTGAAAATTTTCCTTGTTTTTAAGAATGGGCTTACACCTCTATGTATTCTTAATCTGGACAGTAGATGGAGCTGAATTGTCATTTTCACAGTCAAGCTGATTTTCCCCGCGGTAGGAAAGACCGTCTGAAAAAAGGATTTTTGAATTCCAGAGCAGTTGCTTTGAGGAACAGAAAAAATTCCTTCTTGCCTCTGCCGGGAATCGAGCCCATATTCCTTGTTCCTCCAGGCCGTAGGCTAGTTCTTTAGCAGAAATTATAAAAAAAAAGTTTAGCAGCTTCAGTAATTGCCGCTGATAATGGCAAATATTAAACATAAGAATTAGTAGGCAATTACAGTCAAGCAACAAAACATGTAAAAAGTTCAGTTTCTATGTAACTATGTTACAGGTTTCAGCCATTGCGGCCAACATTAACCCCGCCCCCCTCAAAATATACAGAAGAAGATCATGTCAGCAAAATAAATGGATCCGGTTAAGTTTGTAGCAGCTACTCAAGGTAATTTCATCCATAAATACGTTCGTATCAAAGTAAAGGTGCTGAAATATTAAAGGCCACTTTCTTCACTAATGACCTATCCTGTATAATTTTGTAGAGTTTTGGCCCAATGATGGCAGCAATAGATGAAACGTATAGCATATTTATGTAAAATCTGAACTTTTACAATTGCCTACCAATTATAGTGCTGAGTGCATTGTGCAACAAGCCAGAAGAGAACAGGTTCGTTTCCCGGTGGCGTCATTGGTATTTTTTTATTGATGTAATCCTTCCGGCCACAGTAGGCCTTGGGGTCGACCCAGTCTCCTACAGAAATTAACACTAGGGATATCTCCTTTGGGGGGGAGGGGGGAGAGGAAGGAGGGTGGAGATGAGCTGTGCGTAGACCCGAAAAACTTGCCCAATATATAAGCCTATTGTATAGAAATTCTGGGATCTTCAACCCCCTAGGTCTCTAACTAACTAACTTCATGGAGAAGAATCCTTCTTGACAAGTTAACAGGATCTCAGCTACTCAAGAAATTCCTAGCATTTTATGCAACCCAAAAGTTCATTATCTCATTCACAACAGCTCGTCACCTATCCCTATTTTGAGTCAGATCAAACCAGTCCATTCCCCCATCCCACTCCCTGAAGATCCGTCTTAATATTATCGTCCCAACTACCCCTGGTTCGAAGTGGTCTCTTTCCCTCAGGTTTCCCCACCTAACTCTGTATGCACCTCTCATCGCCCCCATGCACGCTACACGCCCCGTCTGTCTCATTCTTCTTGATTTGATCACCAGAATAATATTTGATGAGAAGTACAGATCATTAAGTTTCTAGTTATGTAGTCTTCTTCACTCCCCTATTACCTCGTCCCTCTTAGGTCGAAATGCCCTCCACAAACTTTCTATTCTCAAACACCCTCAGGCTATATTCCTCTCTTAATATGAGCGAACATGACTCTCACCCATAAAAATAATTGGCAAAATTATAGTTCTGTATATCTTAATCTTCATATTTATGTACAGCAAACTGGAAGACAAGAGATTGTGCACCGATGATAGCAAGCATTCTGTAAGTCAGTCTGCTCTTAAATCCTTCCTGAATAGAATTTTGGTTCATTAAATTTGTTCCCAAATATTTCAACTCCTCCACCATTTCAAAGGAAATATAATAATTCCTTATTCTGTTAAACCTTCCTGCAGTCTTTTCTCAAGACATGACCATGTACTTAGTTATATCAGCATTTACTTCTAGTCCATTCTCCTTACTAGCAACTACTAAAGTGTCTATGGTTTTCTTTATAGTATGTACACTTCCGCCCAATATATTAACATCATCAGCATAAACCAAAGGCTGATGTGCACCATTTAATTTCAAGCCATCTGGCTTACCTGAGCCCTCATAACGGCGTAGTCTAAAACAAAGTTCAAAAGCAATGGCGATAAAGCATCTCTTTTTTCAAACTATTCCTAATAGGAAATAAGTCAGACAAATACTTGCCTAGCCGGACTATGCTATAGGTTTCATTCAGACACATGTATATTCCCCTTACCAGTTTCATGGGAACACCACACTCAATGAGAACATTATACAAGACCTCCCTTCTAATTGAACAATGAGCTTTATTGAAGTCTATAAATATATGATACACTGCTTCATCCTAGTCCAATTTTTTTTAAAGTATGTGATTAATGCAGAATATGTGATCAATATTTGACCTGTTGTGTCGATATCTACACTGATGATACCCAGTAATTTCCTCTGCATATGGAGTTTACTTTCGCAGCAGGACGGTGGATAAAATTTTGTAAGTAGTTGACAATAGTGATGTGCCTCTGTAATTACTACAGTCTGTTTATCACGTTTCTTATCATCATCATCATCATCATATATCTGTCATGGAGTTGGGCCTCTTGTTGACCCGTTCCGGTCTCACGTATCCAGAAGTCTCTTAAAAGCTCTACCATGATTCCTTCTGCCAGTTGGGGAATAGTGTTTCTTTACCCTGGGTAATCTATTTCGAGGCATTCTATTTACATGTTGTATCCAGCTTCTCTTTTATTCCAGTCATTTGTCCAAAATTGGTGTTATTTTTAACTCCTTTGCAATTTGTGCATTTGTTTTGTATAAGGGGTAGTGATGCGTAATACTACAGCCTATCCTACCCAACAGTCTTCCTCACATTCTCGTAGTATTCCCTGTTCTCACAAACGAGGAAATGACGACTGAGTCACAGCGGTATAACTGTTTCACCAGGGATGGAGGAAATGCCATCCCTAAACATGCCGGTTCAGAGGCTAAAGGTAGTAATCCTACCGCTGCCCTTGGCCCGCAACCCATTCAGGGGAAATTTTAACCACTGGCAAGTCTCACGGAAAGAAGCCGGACAGATTTTCACGTTTCTTATAAATAGGTAAAATATTCGACTCCTTCCACTGCTCAGACGATTCTTCCTTTTCCCTAGTAGAATTAATCCGTTTATGGACCTCACAATGTTGTGTCCTACCTCCTGTTTCAAACAACTGTGCTTGAAACTAATCAATACCTGGTGATGTGTGTCTTTTTGGCTTTTAAGTGGCATTTCAAACTCAAATACGCTTGGATCACGCACTATTGGCTCTGCTGTATGTATTTCTGTCTGCCTAACATGTACATTGTATAGACGAGAGAAAAGTTCCTCACGCTAGCCAGAATGCTGTGGTAGTCTGTGACCAAATAACCTGTCTCATCATTTGCTATATTACATCTAGGCTTGTTACCCTTCTTAAAGTCATTGATAGCTCTATAAAAGCCTCTGATATTTTCGATCTTAGTGTTAGTTTCCATTTCGTCACTTTTAATATTCAGATATTCCTTCGTTATTCCCTGAAATGTCTGCTAGCTTCACGTCTTGAACTGTGTAGATTAACGTATTACTTTGGTGTGTATCCTGTAACCACTGCATTTTTTGTCTGCTTCCTTTGACGTCAAAATCATAATCATTCTTTATCAAATAATAATTTATACTACTTCCATTCATCCCTACCTAGACCGTCTCTAGCTAAGATTTTTATAAATTCTTTATTGTTTTCTCAAGCCCTATATATGTCTTTCTAGCCATTAAATTTCTCCGAAGCTGCAAACCTGTTTGAGATCTTAATCTAATGCTGTTTCCTAACCTCCAGCTCACCTAGTCTCCTGAGATTAAATTTCTCACATCAAAGCTCTGTGCAGCTAGTTTACTTACTGTCAGTGTTTCCCTACCTTTTGCCACCACCACTTGGTGATCAGTATCACAGTTATATATCCTGAAACACTGTACATCGAGAATTCTCGAATACAATCTCCCATCTATCTATATGTGATCGACCTGATTGTGAGTCTTCACATCAGGAGTGGTACAGGTTTATTCATAAATGTTTCGGTGTTAGGATTTCATGCTCTTAACAACTCGATTTTTGGTTTTAGCAAAGTTTACTATTCAAACACCATTATCTTTACTATCCTGATGCAGTCTCTCATTCCCAATTGTCATTTTGATAAATCCCCTGTCCAATATTTTTCATTAATATTTCCTAACAGAATATTAATATGGTAATTAGATGATTGCAAACCCAAACAAAATTCCCATAAAACTGTCCATCTAATCGTCGCTTTTCTCCTTAGCTGGTGCATGCGAATCCAGAACTGAACGCAGTACTCTCTTACTTGGGTGTTTTTACCTTCTGTGCATGTTGTATTCTAATTTGTCTCGCATGTATTGTTGCTAGTTTTAAGTTGTCTTGTGTGTAATTGTGGTTGATTGGCCGTGTGTATTGTTGTAGTTGTCTTGTGTGTATTGTTGTAATTGTCTTGTGTGTATTGTTGTCATCTTATGTGTATTTGTTGTACTGTGTGTGCATTGCTGTTTTTTTTTTTTGTACTTTAGATGCCGGATTGCTGGCTAGAAGTCAGTACTCGGAAGGTCCTGCGACCAGCCATCTCGACACAGGTTTTTCTTGGTTTCCCTCTGTCTATAAGCAACTTCTGAGATGGTTCCCAAGATTCCAGGTTGCCGCTACATGCTTCTCATGTAGCCCTCCCGACTTAAATCTAGTAGTAACCAATTTTATGTTTTGTTTACATGTAAAATAACCACTGCCACCGGGAAACAACCCAATTGCAGTAAATAAATAAATATAAAAAATAGAACAATGATGTTATCCAGCAACCTCTCAGAACTGTATAAGACTCCCTATCACCAGCACACTCTACTCTCTGAACTGCTGATATTATTCTGTAGTGTAAAAATTCTGTTTCCAATTGTTGATTTTCACTTCCTTTTTCACAGAAAAAAATATAGTCCCCAACTCTTACATTGTCTCCTTTGTTCCGACTAACCTCCTGCACACCCTCTAAATCTAATTTATAGCTCATAACTCCCTGGCTGGCTACCGCCGTAAGTGCCCCTGACCTATACAGGCTCCTTACATTCTACGTACCAAATCTCATGTCCTTTTTAGGGCTAATTCACACATGCCATCCCGTGCCCATGCCACTCTCCGGCCGTGCCCAATCCTTGCCAAGTCGCCCCAATTCACACATACCATCCCGTGCCCATGCCACTCTCCGGCCGTGCCCAATCCTTGCCAAGTCGCCCCAATTCACACATGCCATGCTGCTCTCTTGCCATGCTCCCACAGTGCCGTGTCCTTCCCGAAATTCCGCGTGGTAGCGAAAAAATTCGAACTGCTAGTCCAAGAGTTTAACATATCCTATTTTGAATTATGCTATTACCATTGTTCACAGTCGTCAGCATGGGTAGTTGTGAGGAGCATGTGATAATTGCGTGTGGGCTTTGACTTC
>Ga0131853_10006749_pt1:12500-20732 | contig 20732 bp, 21 predicted proteins | sample TergutLab28metaG_FD_92764 | JGI IMG/M metagenome (GOLD analysis project Ga0131853, IMG submission 92764) | Labiotermes labralis P1 segment gut microbial communities from Petit-Saut dam, French Guiana - Lab288 P1 (version 2) (version 2) | ecosystem: Host-associated > Arthropoda...
AATTGTTGTTTAGCTCTTGTTTCGAATATACAGGAGGCTAAGTTCATGTACGTGCGTTCTTTTTTCAAATTTAGTGTTTGAGTCATATTTGACAATCACGGGTGACTAATGCTGTGACTAGCGTAAGGTCACATGATAAGGTCATTGCATCAGTCGCCAGACAGTGCCTCAGTTTCAGTCTGTACACGCGCAGGTGTAATACAGAATGTCTCGCTGTTGTGTGAACAGTGTGGACCAATTCTGTTATGTGTGCGGGGAAGTGACGTTAGCGTCACAGAGGCGTTCTATAACGCCTCTGATCAAGAAAAGCTACCATCTGTACTTTGGGTGTAAACTGGGTGACCAAGACAAGAAGTGGACGCCGCACATTGTGTGCAATACGTCTTGGAGGTTGGATAAATCGTAAGGGAATGGCGATGCCGTTTGCCGTTCCAATGGCGTGGAGGGAACCCTCAAACCACAGCAGTGACTGCTACTTTTGCTTGACACTTCCTGCGGCAAATGGTATGAAGAGAAAGAAGAAGCAGAGAATATAGACTATCCAAATATACCCTCTGCCATCAGACCTGTGCCTCATGGGGAAGATCTGCTCGTGCCGAAGCCACCAAAAGAATACAATTTGAATTCGGAGATGGAAGAGGAAGACACGGAGAAAACAGGACCTCACGAAGAAGAACCTACAGATCCAGACCTCCAAGGTCCAGCATCTGAGTCACGTCACAACTTACACAAAACCAACTGAATGATGTAGTACGCGATTTGGAACTGCCAAAGGTAAAGGCCGAACCTCTAGCATCCAAAATGAAACAATGGGAATATTTGGATGAAGCCGTTATCATTATGGCCAAAAAAATCTGGAAGAATTCTTCACCATGGAGGGCCCTCTAGTGGCATACAAAGATGTGGAGGTTTTTTCAAAACATTAAGCATGAGCCACTGCCCAGATGCATGGAGGCTATTCATAAATTCCTCCAAAGTCAGTCTTAAAGCTGTTCTTTTGCACAATGGGAATGTATTACCTTCCATTCCTGTTGCACATGCATTTTGGAATTAAAGAAATTGATGATTGCAGTGTACTGCAATACATAAAGTATGACACATACAAGTGGAACATTCGGACCTGAAAGTCATAGAACATTTGCTTGGACTGCAGCTCGGGTACACTAAATTTCCTTGTTTCCTGTGTCAGTGAGACAGCAGAGACAAGGGACATCACTATGTCAAAAGAATATGGCCTGCCAGAAATATTTTGGAGCCAGGATACAAAAATGTAAAGTATCATTAACTGGTTGAGTCATCGAGGATTTTGTTACCACCTCTTCATATACATTAGGTCTCATGAAGAATTTTGTGAAGGCTATGGATCATAATGGTACAGCATTTCTGTAACTGCGACAAAACTTTCCCCTGCTTGGTGATGCCAAGATACGAGAGGGTGTTTTCACCGGTCCAGACATTCGCTCACGTCTTCGTAATGAGGTATCTGACCGCATCATTAAGGGGTATGAGCAGAGAGCATGGAATACCTTCCGAGAGGTGGTTACAGACTTCGTAGGAAATAGAAGAGAAGATAACTACAAGGATCTTGTGGAAGAACTTCTATCCTCATATCAGAAACTGGGGAGCAATATGTCCGTGAAAATCCTCTTTCTGACTTCTCATCTGGAGAACTGTGGTTCTGTGAGTGACGTGCACGGTGAACGTTTCCACCAGGACACTGTAGCAGTGGAGGGCACATACAAAGGGAAACTGAGCCCATCAATGCTTGCTGATTATTGCTGGACCTTGATGCGTGATTCTCCAAATTCAACATTCAGTCGGCAGGCGAAGAAGGCCCGATTGCACTATAGCTATACGCAACCTTCGACTTATGACGTAGTACAGGTAAGAGACGATAGCTCGAAAACCGTAGCTAAAGAAGCATTTTTTATTGTGATTTTCGTGTTCAGCACCTCAATTTAATAAGAATTGGCACATTTCGTTTCTGCTAGTCGCAAAAAGTGATATTTTGTATATCAGCGTAATTTACAACTTTTTCAACAGCCTCAGCTGCTTACCTCTTTTCCTCCTTATCGAATTCATCGTGTAACCGGCCAGGGTCCGTAGTTCAAGTCTCGGACAAGGCATCAAGAAGATGAAAAGATAAACTGGTCGTCCAGCCATTAGCCAGTTTAAATTCAATCAAAATTTACTGTAATCAACATTTTGGAATGCGCGGAGGAGTTTAGCAGATCAAACTTGTAATTGAATTACATTCGAATATACTCTTTTTGTAATATACTTTATCGAAAATATTTAAAATAAATTATAACAATTTATAATGATGATTATAAGACCCAAAACGCCACTTTATACTCGAATTTCTCATAAATATACGAAAGAATTTCTGCAAGAATTATCAACACTTAGGGTATAAGCCCAAAATAAGTTTCTGCAGCCCCGTCACAAACCATGCATTGTTATCCTGTAGGCTTATCTTTTCACCATTAATGTCACAGTCACATCTGCCTTGGCTTACCCAGTTCTTTGTCTCCATTGAAAAGATTCTCGAAATTTACTTGGAACAGCTTCAGGTTATGAATACGTAAATGAAATTCCTTGGCATCCCAGTAGACCATTTCGTCTTTCACCAGTGGTTCTGCTTTTATTCTTACGGAGACATCGTAGTCACCTGGAAGGGAATAAAAATTTGGTTTGGAAAACGGCTTTTTATTTTACCTCTTTACAAGACACAAAGGGGGGGAGGGACCGCGGTAGCACAGTGGTTAAGGTGCTGTGCTACAAATCGGAAGGTCGCTGGTTCGATTCCAGATGATGTCAGTGGATTTTTCGTTGACATAAATACCTCCGATCGTACTATGACCCTGGGGGCCGACTAAGCCTCTAAAAGAAATGAGTACCAGGAGCATTTCCTGGGGGTAAAGGCGGCCGGTGCGTAAGGCCGACAACCTACCATCATCCTGTGCCGTTGTTATGAAATCCGGAAACCTTAACTTCCTGAAACCCTCTGGGCCACTCCAGGCCTGCAACGGGATTGCTTTGCCTTTTTACAGGACACAAAGACATAAGGAATTTGCTGTTTGACGAACTGAATTGTGCGAATAAATAGAAGCTGATAATTACTAAAACATTTGCTCTCTAGGTGGAAAAAAGAAGAGTAATATACTCATTGTACGAGGGTTATCCAGAAAATAAGTTCCGTTTGCGAATATTGCCTCTGCAGCGCTGCGGTCACGATGGTGCGCATTGGTGCCGAGTTTGTTGATTCTGTGGCAAGGCACGGACGGAATTTGCAGACATTCGAACAGTGTTTACGCATCGTGTTGTGTGTTCATTATGTTTAAGAAAATAGGGAATCCCGCCGCATGTGAAATGCGGACTGTAATCCGTTTCTTGAATGCAAAGAACATGACACCGGCTGAAATTCATCATCAACTTTGTGACGTGCATGGAGAACATGCCACGAGTAGTTCAATGGTACGGAGATGGGTGCGACTGTTTAATGAAGGACGCGAAAGTGTGCATGATGATCCGCGGAGCGGCCGACCGTCTGTGGTGAAAGAAGATTTGGTGCGTGCAGTTGAAGAGAAGATTAGGGAGAAAAAATTATCCACCATTACGCCACTTTCCCAGCATTTTCCTCAAATTTCACTGTCACTTCTTCACAAAATTGTGTCTGAGGTCAAAAAAGCAATTGCCACTTGCTTCGCATCGCAGGCGGCATCATTCTGCGACGAAGGGTTACAAAAACTGGTGCAACGCTGTGACATTTGCCTCAACAATGGTGGAAACTATGTCGAAAAGTAGTGTACGGTATGTACATCAAATGGCAATATACATGGTTTGTAATATATATTTTTTTCCTTATAGCCCATCGGAACTTACTTTCGGGATAACCCTCGTACTACAGAAATTTCTGCTGTATTACACGGTTCTTCGGCGTTATTATGTTACTATAAAGAGGTCAAAATCGATTCTGAAAGAAAAGTTACTTTTAAAACTACTCGTGTTACTGGTACGACAATAAATAATCTTAATTCTGTTTATTTATTTACGATAATGTCTAACGTAATGATATGGGGCCAATTTTGTAGAGGACGTTTCTAAAACATGTATGTTTGGGGTCAATATTTGGATTATAATAAGCTCTCTGGAATTTTTTATTTTGATTTCCTAAAAAATCCAGGGGGCCGGAGGCGTCCAAGGATTTTTAGGTATATTATTTGTAAATCATTACAACTAGACATTTATGCTCCATGTTGCACGTTTAAACAGTGATGTGTTGCAGTCCAAAAAAACAGTTTTATTGAAAATACAGCGTTATTCATAAGTCCGTTAAACATTTTAAAAATTCGCAACAAATAAACTACTTAACCCCGTGCGACTTTTTCTTCTGGGGGTTTGTGAAGGACACTGTCTTTGTGCCTCCACTTCCCGCTAATCTCCAGATTTTCGCAACCGTATCACCACTGCTGTTGCTCTAGCCGACCGTGATATGCTGACACGCGTGTGGAACGAGATGGACTATTGCATAGATGTCTGCCTGTTACCAAAGGTGGACACACTGAGCATCTGTGAAATATGTAAAAAAAACTTGGAGTGCTTCTCTCTCTATCGGCGTAAGAACTACCACGATCCGTTGAGTAGTTTATTTGTTGCGAATTTTTAAAATGTTTCACGGACTTATGAATAACCCTGTACATTTACACGTTCTTGTCATAATCAGGAGTGAGAGCAACATCACTATTTATCCGATGTAGTGATGTTCTGCATTATGTAAGTGTTAGAATTAAGTTATTTTGTACACTTACGCTTAATAGTTTTACACTTTTATAAACCGCACACAAAATAAGAGTGGGTTTATATTATAATACAATTTTTTTTCGTACGTTTCTCTGGTAGTTTGAGTGCAACCGTAGGTTAAATTTTACGTGATGTCAATAAGACTGTTGAATGTCTGTTTTCACATACACAATGCATAGTGTAATATCTCACAGATGATCGCACTGTACAGAAATGTATGAGCCACTTGTTATGTAGCAGGTCAGTCCCTAAAGCGTGGTTATGTATTATGTTTTTTATATCGCTCTTCTGAACATGGTATTTGTCACGGTGACTCCTGACGGATGTGATATTCTATGCGATGAAGATGATATTCTCGGTGTAGCAATAGGAATAAGTGTCTGCACCAGTTACTTGTAGACCATGATGGAACTCACAATGCACCAGTTTTGTACATTTTCGCAATTCGTAACGAAGATGTTACCTTGTTTTTCATATTGATTTTTTTCGACGAGGGCATAAAAATAAAATGTATTCAAAAATTCTGGTGTGTATATGTATACGAATATGTATGTAATTGTGTGTGTGTGTGTGATATAAATGTATGCACATATGCAGTTGAACTCGGTTACAAAAACCTCGAGTTGTTGTCTATAGCGTTAAACATTCAAATGTACCAACTAATTTCCCACAAGGCACGTGTTTGCATGCCTTTCCTATTACGACATACATAACAGCATTTACCTCGGATATAACGACATTGCCAATCGTCCGTTCCAACATAATTTTCAAGAAGTAGAGTGTTTTAAGAATTCAACCCTTTCCACGTCCTTGACACAACAAGACCGCTATTCTTACAGGTAGTTACGTAATTGTCAGGCCTGGAAATGACAATAGGAACGGTAATGTACTTTGCGCTTAAAGCTGTCCACTGTGTTAACTATTCCTGCACTGGTTGCGGGCGTCTTGCCTTGGCGGCCTGACGGCCCAACTAAAGGGCGAAAAGTTGATGGTCGCCCCATCAACCGCCGACGTGTTCCGAGCACTGCGGTCCCTCGAAGGGAAGGAAGGTGTGAGTTTCCACACCTTCACGCTTCCGGAGGACCGCTGTGTGCGGCTTCTGGTAAAGAACCTGGGTAGGGGTATGCCTGAGAGCGTCGTCAGAGAGAAGCTCGAACCTCTGAACATTCGCAGCTGCGATCCGGCCGTCGCGACCAGGACCCCGCCAAGAACCACCCTCCCACTCCCACTTCATCGTATCGGTGGCGCGAGGGCCTGAGGTGTCTAAAGTGCGATCACTCACCGAAATCTGCGGCTTGCGAGTGTCGGTGGAGTCGTACGTGGCTCCAAAAGGCCCATTGCAATGTAAGCGTTGGCAGCGCTTTGGACACACGCAGCGTAACAGCGGATACGCGCCCCGGCGCGTCGCGTGTGGGGGCTCCCGCCTCTCCGGTGAATGCCCTACTCCGCGGGAACAGCCTCAGTGCTGTGGTTGCGGGGGAAACCACACGGCGAAATACCGTGGCTGTGTGTGTGTCTTTGACTCAAATTTAGCTGCTGTGAGGAACCCCCTAGTACGGCACCTCGGCAGACACTTGCATTGACCGAGAGTTGACCCCGTCGCCTGACGCGAAAGCCAAGGGCGGCAGGGTACAGCAAGCCAGTCGAGGCCATTGCCCACGATGACCAAGTCGACTAAACGAATAGCGTTCGGCGCTGAACGGCCGAGCGCCCTTCGGTTACCCTGACAGGTTTTTCCGTGATTTTCCCTCAGCTGTAAGGCAAATGCCAGGTTATACGATGCAAAGTCGGTGCACGGACCGCACTTCCCTCCCCCAGGCGCGGCCGCTTCACCTAAGCGCCGGACAAAGGACGCATACCTCCAGTTTGCGACGAAGCCACTTTGGGCTCAGAACCCAGACAGCCAACCAACCAAAGTTTATCCCTCCCATAATTAGTCCAGGGCAACCTAGACCCTAGTCTCTGGCAAAATCAGTCAAGGCCCTCAGCCTGACTGTAAATCGTTGGTGTAAGTATATACCCCTGTTAGAGTTTAGGTGTCTGTTATAGAGCCCAGCAATGCGGTCAAACGCAGGAATGGTTAACAGACAGGGGGACGTCGACGTGAGCTTTGCGCAATTCTCCGCCTCTAGTTAGCACTTTGTTTTGGCCTGATTTGACTATTCCTGCAGTTAACCGGAGACTGGCAACCTGATAATATGACTACAGCCATGAATAAAAGGAAGGTTCTGAGCGTAGAAGGAAAAGTTAAAGTTATACGAGAAAGAGAAAAATAAAAAAAGAAAGCTGAGAAAGCTGACGTGTGTTGGGATTTTCGTCTCGTAAATTCTATGATCCAAATGATCTGGAAACACAGAACCAAAATTATTAGTGCGTTTGACAAGCAAGGATCGAGAATCAAGCGTTTTTCAAAGTCTGGATGAAGTGACGTTGATTGGGCGCTGCTTCAGGCGTTTAAGCAAGAGAAAAGTGACAGTGTACCAGTGAGTGGTCCTCTTCTCATGGTAACTTTTGTGTTCCTACATTTTCATTTTAAGTTAATGTATTTTGTAGCGTAAACCTGGAAGGAAATTTACATGTATAGAAGAATAATTCGTATTATTTCTGAATTTCAATTGCAATCTAATTATGAATTAGATAATAGCGTTAACATGAAGTAACATGCCCGCAGGTCTGTAGTTTTGTCTTGAAATGTTTTTCCTTCACTGTTACGAATGAACTCGCTTGCAGCGACACTCCTCTATAACGACACAATTTATTCGGTCCCTAAGGCGACGGTGTAACCGAGTTCAATTTCATAAATTCCGCAATATCAAGTATCATGAAAATGCCCCAAAAATTGTAAATATAAAACAGGCAGAGAGACGAACGGTGAGGCAGGTACGACGTCAATTTGTCCAATTTAATCACTTCTCTTAATTAACGTAAAGTCTTTCTTTTTGTATTCAGTATCAGGCTATTTTCCATACCAAGAGTTATAAAATATTAAACGTAATAGGAGTTCAAAGTATATGATGGCATAATAGAGGATAAAGGGATGTAAACCCAAATAGTTACACAGAATAAAACGTGGGTACGAGCATTATGTGTATATTTATTGTTTATTTATTTATGTATTTATTTACTTTTTAGGACCGGAAATATGCACTGCATTACGTGAACCGAAAGTCCGTCATTAAAGAAGCTCTGACTTGAATTCATACAGGGTGTCCCAGGAGGAATGTGCCAGACTTCGAGAGAGTGTTCCTTATGTTAAAGTATACCGATATAACCCAAAACACCTATATCCAAAGTTGAACGGTTACTGAGATAATGGCCAGAGAAGTTTGAAACTTTGACAGCTGTTACACACTTAGTGATTACCAAATACATATTAAAACTGGCAGGAATATGTGGTTTCTGTAATGTTAATATCTGTACTTAACATGT
>Ga0131853_10006750_pt1 | contig 20729 bp, 18 predicted proteins | sample TergutLab28metaG_FD_92764 | JGI IMG/M metagenome (GOLD analysis project Ga0131853, IMG submission 92764) | Labiotermes labralis P1 segment gut microbial communities from Petit-Saut dam, French Guiana - Lab288 P1 (version 2) (version 2) | ecosystem: Host-associated > Arthropoda: Insects >...
AATGAGCAATAAACCTAGCATTATCTAGCCCATAGATATATCCCTCATTAGGGTTTGAACCATCACACCCGCTAAGCCCTATCATTCCAAATATCATAACTAGTGCAATACCCAGACAAATCAGTTTTTTCCGCATAAATTTTCCTCCTAAAAATATAATATGATATAATTTTACCATAATTTCCCAATTTTGTCAAGTTTATGCTTGTGAAAGTTTTGTGTAATTTTAGTGATAATATTATAGATATTATTGGCAACATATTCTTTATTGACAAAGTATTATTATAAAACTCTGTACAAACATATGATTGCCAAAGATTTTTTTAATGGATTAAAAGAAACAATTTTTTAAAATAGATTTAAGTCATTATTAGCTTTAAAAACTCATACAATTTAACTATGAGTTTTTTTTCTGAAATTGCTAAAAATATTGGACTTAATGAGTTGTCTTTATCGGGAGGTTATAGTGTAATTAACTATAATGGTGAAGCGGTTTATTTAGAAGGTGTCATTCGTCTTTTAAGCATAGAAGATGATACAATTGCATTGCAGTTAAGAGGCGCTAATGTAATTGTCGCTGGGATGGGTTTGCGTATTAGTGAACTAAGCGGCGGCTGTATAATAAAAGGCGATATCCAAAATTTAAGTTTTGAAAAGCGGAGAAAAAAACATGGAAAATAATAAAAAGCTGCCGCTATTAAAAAGTATAATTAAAATAGAAATAAGCGGCTTAAATCAAATGCGTATAATTAACTTGCTTAATAAAGAGGGAGTGATTTTATTAGATATTATAAAACATTCGCCCAAATTATTATCTATAACTATAAACAAAAAAGATAGCATAAAAACTTTTGCATTATTAAAAAATATGTGTTATACTTATGAAGTAGTTGCTTTAAGTGGTCCTAAAAATATTAGAAAAAAAGCACTTTTGCATATTGGTTTAATTGTTGGTATTTTTGTTTTTAGTGCGCTTGCTATATTTTTATCTACTATGGTTTGGAGGATAGATATAAGCGGAAATGAAAATGTAGACGCATTGCTGATTGCAAGACATCTAAATAATCAAGGTATAAAAAGCGGAGTATTTAGGGCTGGCATAGATATTGAAGGGGCAATCGATGCACTAAGAGATTTAGATGGGATAAGTGAGGGAACTATACACATAAGAGGTACTACGGTATTTGTAAATGTCTTAGAAGAAGAAATTTTTGTTGACCCGGAAGTGCCGCTTTTGCCTAGTGATTTAACTTCTAATTTTGATGCTCAGGTGACTAGGATAATTACTGAAAGCGGTACTCCGTTAGTTAAGATAGGTGATATTGTTGCTAGAGATGAAGTATTGATTAGCAGAGTGATTTTTGATTTAGAGGGTGAGGTTTTAGAAGAGGTTAAAGCAAGAGGCAGAGTATATGGAAATGTAGCTTTTAGTACAACTCATATTTTTTCAACGACAGAAGTATATGTGCATGATACTGGTGAGAGGAAAAATTTTAACTCACTATCAATATTTGGCTTGAACATAGGCAGAAGAACAAGTGACCAAGTTAGCGGCTGGCAAAGGGTGAGCACACAAAATCAGTTTTTCTTTATTCCTATAAAAGTCAACAGAAATAGCTATTCACAAATAATAATGAAAGAAAGGCAAAGAGATGTTAATGCGCATGTGGACCAATTAATAAGAGCAGCTGTTTTAGATAATATAATTAGGGTGGGGGGAAGCGAAATTGAAACTATTCATACGCTTGAGAATATGGGAAACGGGCTGTTAATGCTTAATATTCATATAGTCGGTGAGATATTATTAGCAAGAGTAGATTGATAAAAGTTTTGTACATGTTATTGAAACAATAAAAAATCTGTGAAAACTAGTGTTTTACACATATTTAAAAAAAATACAAAGGAGAAAAGTATTGAAAAAGAATTCATTTAAAAATGTAGTTATAATTTATTTTTTGCTATTTGCGAGTCTAGCAACAGCAACAATTTTGAAATTTGTTTTGATTCCTGATACAGGACTAACAACTATTAGTTCTTTGATTTTTCAATTAATTGCTATTCTTTTAATTATATGTATATTTGCTTTGTTTTTTCTTAAAAAAAGAAATGGCAAGTATATTTTAACAATTCCAATTAATCAACTAGCTGTAATTTCAACTTGTATTGCAATCACATATATAATAAGTATCTATTTATACTTAATAACTCCGCTGCTTATGCCCGTTTTTTTAACATCTTTTTTGTTAGTGCCTTTAGTTAAACGGCAGACTGTTTTATTAGCTAATTTATTTTGCAACATCTTAATATTTACAAATCAAATTATAAGGCAAATTTCATATGCAGTATATTTAGGAGACTTTGCAGGTTTTGCAAACATTCCTTTTGCAGCTACTTTCATGTTTTTAATAGGAATCCTGTCAGGTTCAGTGTCAGCCTTTGTTCTCACATATGAAAGCAGACGTTTTGATTTTATGTTAAAGGCTGCTGTGATTTGTTTGTTTAGTATAGGAATAGCAGTAGCTATTTCATCAATTGTTTTTGTTCAAAGTGAGAATCACTTTGTTATGGTATTTGCTAATACAAGTCCTTTTAATTTAGGTGAAATGGCAATGGCAGCTTTGGTATTCTCTTCTGCTGCATTTTTCTCTCAGCTAATTCTAACAATTATATTGCAGCCAGTTTTTGAAAAATTATTTAATCTTTTAACCAACGCTAGGCTAATTGACTTAACTGACCATAACTTCCCACTTATGAAACGTCTTATTAATGAAACTCCTGGTACATTTAACCATGCTTTGACTGTGGCAAATTTCGCTGAGGTATGTGCAACTGCGATAGGTGAAAATCCATACTTAGCAAGAGCTATGGCATATTATCACGATATAGGGAAACTTGAAAATCCACAATTTTTCAAAGAAAATCAGCAAGAAATAAATCCACATGATTCAATATTGCCAGAGGTGAGTGCAGAAATAATAAAAAATCATGCTGAACATGGATACAAGCTTTGCAAAAAATACAGGATTCCTAATGAGATAGCATTAGTAACTATAGAACATCACGGGACTTTGCCGATTACAGTATTTTTAGTTAAAGCGCAAAATCTAACAGATGGAAAAGTGGATATAAAAGAATATTCTTATAGCGGACCTACTCCATCAACAAAAATGGCTGCAATCATAATGATTTGCGATACGGCAGAGGCGGCTATAAGGGCGGCAAGTACAGATGATATGACAAAAAAAGAGGAGATTATTTATAAATTAATTCAGGATAGAATTGCTTTAGGGCAGTTTGATAATTGTGATATTACGTTAAAGGAATTATATATTATTAAAGATACAATTTTATCAGCCTTTAGCGGCGTTCATCACAAAAGAATTAAATATCCAGATGGGAAATAAAAAAATGATAATATTAGACATAGGACAAATTCCAAATATTGATATAACAAAAGAAGAGTTAATAAAAATTGCTAACGCTGCTTTTTCAGTTCTTTCTTTAAAAGGGGAGATGACAGTAGAATTAGATTTTATTAGTGATGAAGAAATTAAAGAGCTTAACAAAAGACACAGAGGCAAAGATGATGTCACGGATGTTTTGAGTTTCCCTTTATTAGAAAATGATTTAACTAATTATCAATTTAATAAAGAAATATTAGGAAACATAGTGATTGCACATAGTTTTGCAAAAAAAAGAGCAGTGGAATTTGAACATTCTGAAAAAAGAGAGTTAAGCTATTTATTTGTACATGGTTTGCTTCATTTATTAGGATTTGACCATAATACAGATAACAATAAAAAAACAATGAGAGAACTTGAAGAAAAGATTTTATCAAATATGGACAAAGAAAATATGACAAAAAAATCAGGCTTTATTGCAGTTTTAGGAAAACCTAATGTAGGAAAATCCAGCTTAATAAATGCTATTATAGGACAAAAAATTCTTATTATTTCTCCAAAGCCGCAAACTACTCGTGACCGTATAATGGGAATCCTGACAGAAGATAATAGTCAAATGATTTTTATAGATACCCCTGGTATTCATACTCCAAAAACTACGCTTGGTGCGCACATGAATAAGGCAATCAAATCTGCTTGTACAGCTGCTGATGCAATTGTCGTTGTCATAGATTCAACTAAACCAATAGACCAAACTCAAATTGATTTTATTAAAAAACAAACAAAAATTGCGCCCACTTATATAGTAATAAATAAATCAGATTTAACGGGATTTGAAAAAATATATCCTATCATAAACAAGCTATCCTCGTTATTGCAAAGCGGTGTTTTAGAAATTATACCAACCTCAGCTAAAACTAAAAATAATATAGATACGTTGAAAACACACCTGCTTACTCATCTAAAAGAAGGAGAGTTTTATTTTGACCAAGATGACTTATCGGACAAGCCTCTTTCATTTATGGTGTCAGAAATCATAAGAGAAAAAGCTTTATGGTTATTGCAAGATGAGATTCCGCATGGTATTGCTGTTATGATTCAAAAATATGATGTTCAAAAAAATTTAGTAAGCATTGAAGCGGATATAGTGTGTGAAAAACAAACCCATAAACAAATTATAATAGGCGACAATGCTCAAAAAATTAAAGAAATAGGCACAAAAGCTAGGATAGACATAGAAAAGCTGCTAAATAAAAAAGTATTTTTAAATCTCTTTGTTAAGGTTAGAGAAAATTGGCGAAATAAAAGTAATATCATAAAAGATGTAGGATATGATTAAATTTATCATTATATTCACATACTAAATTTATGGAAAACACTACACACAATAAAAAAGATTTAGCATGGCAAATGTTTAAACAAACAGGTTGTCCAGCGCATTATATGTTATATACCAGATTAAAGCAAGAGGAAACTAATAATTAACTCATTCACTACCCCTGCTATAGTAATAAGTGCGGTTAATCAAGGTGACTTTGATAAACAACTTAAACTTATTACACCAAATGGCACAATTTATGCATTAATAAAAGGAGTAAGGCGTAAAAATGCAAAGCTAAAGCCTTTCAGCATTCCTTTTTCTTTTAGTGAGTTCACCCTAAATAAAAAGGGTGAGTTTTATACAATAATAGGCGCATCTGAAATTGAAAATTTTCATGCTATAGCAAGCTGCAATCAAAAATTGATTTCAGCTTCAATTATTTTAGAAGCTGCTTCTTATTCATTCTCACAAAATAGTGAAGATAATTTTATAGTTCTATTAAAAAATATTAAAGATATCATTATTTATGATAATCCATATATTTATGCTATAAAATTTTTGCAGTATATTATTCATTCAAGTGGATACGATTATGAATATCAAAAATATGATAAGATAGAAACTCCGTTAGAGTTATTGTCATACTTATATTATACTAAAGATGCTATTAATTTAGATTTAAATTTAATAGAAAAGACATTAATAAAAATAATACATAGCTTTGAAAATAAGTTTGATTGTCAGTTAAAATCTAAAAGTTTTATTTAAATTTGTTTTTATGCAATAGGAAAAATCGCCTAGAGAGAAAGCCGCTACTTTTATGCTATAGGAAAAATCGCCTAAAATATAGCATCGCACGCCAAAAAAAATCTGCCAATGCAAGGCGGAGTCGGGGCGCAAGCTCCTTTTTTTATATGGCTTTTAGTTTGTCATTTACTCCCAAAAAATACCCCATGCAAATTATTTGACAGACAGTGTTTAAAAGCATATAATTATTATATATTATTATGCTTTAATAGTACATTAATATTTTGGCTTACCTTTTTAAAATGGTAAGGAAGGGAGTGATTTTTATGAAAAAATTAAAAACAAGTATAGTATCAATATTGATACTGGCATTATTGGCAAGCTTTGCTGTGTTCCCGCTTATGGCGTGCGACAACAGTCCGCCTCCTGATGGCGGCGGAGACACTAGCGGTCCAGTCAACAATGCAACAGCACAAAGGATTGAAAACATGTTAGAGGATTTTTTAAACATGCTTTTTGACCAAAATACGCTTGATGAAATCAATGAAGTCTTAGATTTAATTTTTGAAGACGGATTAGTGGATACATTTGTTGATTTATTAAACACTTCAAATTTCACTAATGCTCAAGTCAACAGATTATTAGATTTTATAGAGAGTCTAGAAAATCTAATGGACGATGTTGATTTTGCATATGCTTCATGGATACAAGTAATGATGGTCATGATAGGAGAAACTGCTAACTTAAACATCCCAAATGTCAATATTGCAACTTTCTATTGGGAATTTATGGGGCTGACTCAATATGTTTTAGAAAGATTCATTGATATATTCGATGACATGATAGATTCTAATGATTTAGCTGATTATCTAATGATAATTGAAATAATTGACATGATTAAAGAGTTTGGAAGGACTGATTTTATTGCTTTATATACTCTTATCTTAGATATTTCAGAGCTTGTGTCTGGTTCTGCTTTAAATGTAATTATGCAAATTTTTGAGTTGGGCAATGAGTTTCCTACAAGAGCAATATTTAATGCGTTAGTTGTGGGTGTTAGAAACGATGTATTGGCACTATTAAATCTTTTAGATAATAATGCAATTAGATTAATTGCTGAATTAATGAGATTCCAAATGTATTTTGTTGCGGCTGAGGTTGATTTGGCGGCAGACTTTGATCCAATTTTAGATGCTTTTGTTAATGACTGGAGATATATCAGAGCTAGCTTGACTGCAATGGCAAATGCTGTTAATAATACTCTTATTAATATCATTTATGATATTATGCTTGCCGAATATAATGGTGATTTGACTTGGGAGCAAGTGGATCACAGAATGGCAATTGTATTAGCGAGAGTATTAGATGCTGGTTTTAGAGCAAGCAATGGTTTAACTAATAACAGGATACTACAATTGCTAAATAGATACAGAGGTATTTTTGCAGACATCATTGATGATGCATTTGATTTAGAAGATATGCACGACTTTTTTGACATAGCAGAAGAAATGGTTCCGTTATTGCTTCAAGATATTTCGTTTGTTGCAAATGCAGCTATTAATGCAGATCTTAATTCAGCGGCATTTGAAGATAATCTATTCTTAATGTTTTTATTTATGCTTGGTGAAATTGGTATCGGCGGCGGAGACCCTGGCTGGGATTGGGATGCAGAATATATTCCTGTTGGTGCAATTTATATTGCATCACACTATATTTTTGATGTTATATGCTTGTCAACAGGGGCACATTTATATGGTAGTGATTGGATAAATGTTGTTTATAATGGCGATTTTGGATTTTATGGAAAAATTGCTGAAGTGCTTGAGTTTACGCTAAATGATTGGAGTTTAGATCAAGAAGTGCGTTTCAGTTGGGACGGAGAAACTTTCTATGAACTTGCTCAAGTTGATAGCAATTGGATTAGAAGAATGTTTACTGTTTATGATGTTGAAGAAGATGTAAAAATTATAATTCAATTAGATTTTAGACCTCTTGGGTTTCTTAGAAGATAATTATTTGATTAATTAAAAAATGCGGTGACTGGTTATGATTAACAGTCACCGCATTTTTTGTGTAAAAAATTATTAAAAAATGCCATAAAATTATTAGACAAAACATATATATGTATGTTAGAATACATCGTTCTAGTTATATCATGGGATTAGTCTATCCAAAATTAGTTAAAAAACCTTTTAAGGAGTTATATAAAAATGAGTAAAAAATATGTTTATCTGTTTACAGAGGGCAAGGGACTTGGCAAGGAATTGTTGGGTGGTAAAGGCGCAAACCTTGCTGAAATGACCTCTCTTGGTATGCCTGTTCCTCAAGGCTTTGTAGTGTCTACTGAGGCATGTGCAAAATACACTAAAGACGGCAAAAAAATATCTAGCGATGTTGAAAAGCAAATTTTTGAAGGAATCAAAGATTTAGAAACTCAATACGGCAAAAAGTTTGGCTGTGCAAATGACCCGCTTTTAGTTTCTGTTAGAAGCGGTTCTCGTGCGTCAATGCCTGGGATGATGGATACCATCTTAAATCTTGGCTTAAATGAAAAATCTGTTGAAGGATTGGCTAAAAAAACGGACAACCCTAGATTTGCATATGACTCTTATCGTCGTTTCATTCAAATGTTTTCTGATGTAGTTATGGAGCAAAAAAAGGAAGTTTATGATAAAATTCTTAAAAATTATAAAGATGCTCAAGGCTATAAATTAGATACAGATATGACAGCAGATGATTGGAAGCAAATTGTCAAAACTTTTAAAGAAAATTATAAACAAAATCAAGGTTCGGATTTTCCTGAAGACCCAAAAATCCAGCTTTTAGAGGCTACTAAAGCGGTATTTAGATCATGGGATAATGAGCGTGCTAATATTTATCGATTAGATCACGGAATCCCTTATGAGTGGGGTACTGCAGTTAATATTCAAGTAATGGTATTTGGAAATAAAGGCAATACATCTGGTACAGGTGTTGCTTTCACTAGAGACCCGTCTACTGGCGAGAGAAAACTTTATGGTGAATATCTTATGAATGCGCAAGGCGAGGATGTTGTTGCGGGTATTAGGACACCTAACAAAATTGAAGAGTTAGAAAAACAAAACCCAGCTATATACAAGCAATTTTGTGACACTGTATATAAATTAGAAAAGCATTATAAAGATATGCAAGATACAGAGTTTACTATTGAAGACGGCAAACTGTATATGCTGCAAACTAGGTCAGGCAAACGCACAGCAAAAGCGGCGGTTAAAATTGCAGTAGATTTAGTTAATGAAAAAATGATTGACATAAAAACTGCTCTATGTATGATTGACCCTAAGCAGCTAGATGCATTATTACACCCAACATTCATTGAAAAAGATTTAAAAGCATGCAAACCTTGCGGTTATGGATTGCCTGCATCTCCTGGTGCTGCTTGCGGAACTATAGTTTTCTCTGCTAAAAGGGCGGCTAAATTAAAAGAAGCAGATCCTAAAGCCCAATTAATTTTGGTTCGCCATGAAACAAGTCCAGAGGATATTGCAGGCATGAAAGCATCGCAAGGTATTTTGACGGCTACTGGCGGTATGACTTCTCATGCGGCGGTTGTAGCTAGAGGAATGGGTACTTGCTGTGTATGCGGCTGCACTCAAATTAGTGAAATAGATGAAGAAAAAGGTATAGTAGTTATTAATGGAAAAAGCTATAAAGAAGGGGATTGGCTGTCGCTTGACGGTACAGCTGGAAACATCTATGAAGGCAAACTTCCAACCGAAATCCCAGGTGAGATCACAGGTGATTTTGCGACAATCATGGAGTGGGCAGACAAGCACAGGGCATTAAAAATTAGGACTAATGCTGATACTCCTAATGATACAAAGCAAGCAATCATATTTGGAGCAGAAGGTATTGGTTTGTGCAGAACAGAGCATATGTTCTTTGACCACATTTTAGCAATGCGTGAAATGATAGTGTCTAAAACTTTAGAGCAAAGACAGGTGGCATTGGCAAAATTACTACCTATCCAAAGGGATGACTTTAAGGGTATTTTTACTTCTCTTAAAGGTATGCCTGCTACAGTTAGATTATTAGATCCTCCGCTTCATGAGTTTGTTCCGCATACTGACGAGGATATTCAAATTTTAGCAAATGAAATGGGTTTAGATTTTGCAGAATTAAAAAAGACAATTGAATCTTTGCATGAATTCAACCCAATGATGGGTCACAGGGGTTGTCGTTTATCTGTCACTTATCCTGAAATTGCTGCTATGCAAACAAGGGCAATCATAGAAGCTGCGATTGAAGTATCAAAAGAAACGGGTGTTAATGTCACTCCTGAAATAATGATACCGTTAATCGGAGAAATAAAAGAATTAAAGTTTGTTAAAGATATTGTGGTTGCAACTGCGGATTCTATAATTAAAGAAAGCGGTTCAAAAATTAAATATATGGTAGGTACCATGATTGAAATCCCAAGGGCGGCACTTTTGGCGGATGAAATTGCATCAGAAGCAGAATTTTTCTCTTTTGGTACAAACGACTTGACGCAAATGACCTATGGATTTAGTAGAGATGATGCAGGAAAATTCTTAGAAGATTATATTGATAAAAAGATTTTTGAGGCGGACCCGTTTACTACACTTGATCAAAAAGGTGTAGGGCAATTGATAACTATGTCAGTTGAAAAGGGCAGGGCTGCTAGAAAGAATTTGAAAATTGGTGTATGCGGAGAGCACGGCGGCGATCCAGCGTCTATTATGTTCTTCCATAAAGCAGGACTTGAATATGTATCATGCTCTCCATTCAGAGTGCCTATTGCAAGACTTTCTGCAGCACAAGCTAATATTAAATTTCCACGTAAAAAATAAAGTAATGAGTTTTATATTGTGAGATTCTTAAAGGATGACAAAATTATTTTTAAATTATCGCAGTTTGCTTTTTATTCTAAAAACAAATTAATGTCATCCTTTAAGAATCTCACAATATAAAATTTATAATTTAATTATCATAATTAAAAACGAGGTAAGTTTGAGTAATAAATTTGAAGTGGTTCGAATTACTCGTCAGCGTGTTGAAAAAAATGTTGAAGGGACAAATTGGAGAGGTAAACCTAAAACGGAAGTTAAAAATCTATCTGAAACAGCAGAGGAATTTGATGCAAGGGTTCAAGATGAGCTGAATAGCTACGCCAATAGAGGATGGAATCTTGTTAATGTTTCTCATAGCTTGCCAATAACATTTAAAAATCTTGGGTCATTTTCTAATACTTTTTCTGACTATGATACTGAGTTTTATGTTTTTATTTTCCAGCGAGAAACTTAATGATTAATCTTAGGCAAACAATATTTGAATTAGAAAAAAATCATTTAAGCAAATATGCTTCCTTTTCTGATGCGACTTTAGGCAGAGAAAACAAGTCCAATCCATGTCCTATTCGTACTGAATATGCTAGGGATAGAGACAGAATTATTCACTCAAAATCTTTTAGACGATTAAAACACAAGACCCAAGTCTTTTTATCGCCAGAGGGTGACCACTATCGTACACGGCTTACTCACACACTAGAGGTTTCTCAAATTGCTAGATCAATTTCAAGAGCACTTAGGCTTAATGAGGATTTAACAGAGGCAATAGCATTAGGTCATGATTTAGGGCATACTCCTTATGGGCATACTGGTGAAGAGGTTTTGTCAGAATTCATAAAATTTAATCATAATGAGCAATCTTTAAGAATAGTAGAAATTTTAGAAAACTCTGGGCAAGGCATGAATCTTACAAAAGAAGTTAAGGATGGTATTTTGAATCATCGTTTAGGTTTAAAGCCTATGACACTTGAAGGTAAAGTAGTATCATGGAGTGATAAAATTGCATACATATCTCATGATATTGATGATATAATTAGGGCGGGATTCTTAAAAGAGAGCGATATTCCTACAGAATTTGTTAAAGTTTTGGGCAAGGGGCACACAAAGCGTATCAATTCTATGATTTTGGATATAATCACAAATAGTTTAGATAAACCTTTTGTGTCATTATCAGAGTCTATGCAAAAAACTATGCTTGGCTTAAGAGAGTATTTATTTAAAGAATTTTATTTTTCATCAAAAGTTAAAACAGAAGAAGGCAAGGCAAAAGATATGATTAGATTTTTATTTGAGTATTATATCAAAAATTTGAATTTATTGCCTCAATATATTTTAGAATTAGATACTTCAAATGAACAAAAAGTTTGTGATTATATTTCAACTTTTACTGATAGATATTGTGTTAGAATGTTTAAAGAAATTACTGTGCCAAAAAATTGGCAATTGTAATAAGAATCTTAGCCTTTTAAAAAAGAAAAAAACATGTCAGAATTTAGCAATTTTATTTCTAATCTACTTGCTAAAACAGACATAGTGTCACTAATATCACGCTATGTAAGTTTGCAAAAAAAAGGCGGTACACATTGGGGATGCTGTCCGCTTCATCATGAAAAAACACCATCATTTACAGTGTCTGATTCAAAACAACTATTTTATTGTTTTGGCTGTCAAACTGGTGGAAACGCTATTACATTTTTATCTAAGATTGAAAGTATAGAAAGCATTGAAGCAATAAAAATGCTAGCGGAATCTGCAAATATAAAATTACCAGAACGAGCAACTTTAGAAACGATAGATTCTTCTGAAAACAAAAGAAGGCAAGAAGCATTAAAAAAAATTCTTAGAGAGGCGGCTATTTATTATAATAATAATCTGGTATCTAGTGATAATCTAGCAAAAAAATATTTAGAAAATAGAAAAATTGGTCAAAATATTGTTACTAAATTTGGGCTAGGATATTCAAAAGATTTTAGTTCTGTAATTGAGCATTTAGAAAAATTAGGTTTATCAAAGCAGGATATGAAATATGCTGGGTTATTAGGTCAAAAGGCGGACAAGTATTATGATAATTTTGCATATAGACTGGTTGTGCCGATAATAGATGATAAAGGAGCAGTGCGAGGTTTTGGCGGTAGAATATTAAAAGATGAGGATTTTGCAAAATATAAAAACAGTCCGCAAACTGACATTTTTGATAAATCTGAAATTTTATTTGCTGCTAATTTAGTTAAAAAAAGGAAGCAAAGAGAGGGGTTGCCTTATGTAATTATAGTAGAAGGTTATATGGATGCGATAGCATTACACAATGCTGGTTTTGATATGACAATTGCTAGTATGGGGACAGCACTTACAACAAGGCAAGCTAAAGAAATAAAACTTTTATTAACTTCTCAAGATAGCAAAAATTTTTCTTGTTACATAAGTTTTGATGGTGATGTAAGCGGACAAAAGGCTACATTGAAAAGTTTAGATATTCTTGCCGCCGCTGGACTTAGCGTAAAAGTAATTTCATTGCCAGATAAACTTGATCCTGATGATGTGATTAATAAACATGGCAAAGATTATTATCAAGATCTTATTAAAAACGCAACTGAATTGACGATATACAAATTGCAAACCTTAAAAAAAGATTATGATTTAAACACATTTGAGGGCAAAGCTGCGTATGCAAGTGCTGCTATAAACTCATTAAGCAGGCTGGGTGATAAAACAAAAATCAATGCATATTTAGAATTAATTCAAAAAGACACGGGCTATCCATTGCAAGTATTGAGAAAGCAAGCAGAGATTTTTATTCAAGAAGAAACGCCTGTGCCAGCCTATCATTATATAAATCCTAATGCTGTTAATAAAAGCTTAAATGACGCAAAAGAATTTATCCTATCTTCAATAATTGCTGCACAACCTTATGCAAACACTAGTGATGATATATTTTTGTTATTAGATGATGTTGACTTGCAAAGAGTATATTGTTTAATCAATGACTGTCTAAAAGCAGATATTGAGTCGGGCGGCATAGGGCAATGGGGCGCAAATGCATGGGGAGCATTGCATCAGGCATTAGAAAATAACTATAGTCAACAAGACATTGACACCATTACTCGTTTGGCTTCATACCAACACATAGCTGGTGATGATGCAGAAAAATTTAATAAATCAATCAAAGTATTAAAAGTCAATTTAATTGATAAAGAAGAAAAAAAGCTTAAAGAAGAATATGACAAAACCAAAGATTTAAATTTATTAACTCAAATTAAATCTTTAACCCAAAAAAGGCACGAACTAAAGTAAAAAATAAAATTCATCAATAAATTGTGTTGTTCATGTATTATGAATTTATGCATTGTATAAGGAGAATAAATGGAAGATACACTAGAAGAAAAAAGAATAGAGCTATCAGAATCGCTAAATACTGCGGTTCAGGCTTTAATTTTGAAAGGAACCATTAGTACGGTTCCGCTTACTTATGATGAAGTTGGGCAAAAGGTAGCAGTTGAAAATGAAGCAAATGCTGAAGAGATGGAAGAAGTCTTGCGCATTTTAGAAGAGAATGGGATTAAGGTTGTCAAACATGGCGAGAGATTAAAGTTAAGTGAGAAAGTACAAAAGGAAGTTAATAAATTAATTGCGGTAGGCAAGACTAGAAAATTAACATATGATGATGTCGGCGAGAAATTGGCTGTTGCATTAGAAGTAACTGCTCAAGAGATGGACGAAGTTTTTAAAATTTTGGCTGAAAACGATATTGAAGTGCAAAATAGTCAGATTGATATACAAAAAGATGCTGTATTAGAAAAAATTATCACTGATGTCAATATTGATGATCCTGTCAAAGTATATCTAAAGGATATAGGAAAGGTTGCGCTTTTATCTGTGGATGATGAGGTTAAATTAGCAAAGCAAATGGTTGATGGCGATGAGTATGCTAAACAAAAACTATCTGAGGCTAATTTAAGGCTGGTCGTGTCTATTGCTAAAAGATATGTAGGTCGTGGAATGTTATTTTTAGATTTGATTCAAGAGGGCAATCTAGGACTTATGCGTGCGGTTGATAAATTTGACTATACAAAAGGTTTTAGATTTTCAACCTATGCGACATGGTGGATAAGACAGGCTATTACAAGGGCTATTGCAGATCAGGCAAGGACTATTAGGATTCCTGTGCATATGGTTGAGACTATAAATAAACTATTAAGGACTACAAGACTTTTAGTGCAAGAATTAGGGCGTGATCCAAAACCTGAAGAGATTGCTAAAGAGATGCATATTACTCCTGAGAGAGTCATTGAAATTCAAAGAATTTCTTTAGAGCCTGTGTCCTTAGAGACGCCTATTGGTGAAGAGGATGATTCTCATTTAGGAGATTTTATTGAAGATGAAAAGGCAGCGTCTCCTCAAGATAAAGCAGATACTACTGAATTAACTGAAAAATTGCTGTCTACTTTAGATACTTTGACTCCAAGAGAAGAGATGGTATTAAGAATGAGATATGGTCTTGATGATAGAAGAGCAAGGACATTAGAAGAGGTGGGCAGAGAGTTTGGTGTGACAAGAGAACGAATAAGGCAAATTGAGGCAAAAGCATTAAGAAAATTAAGGCATCCTTCAAGAAGTAAGAAATTAAAGGATTTTATTGATCAATAATGACTAGGCTGGACACAATATTTTCACTAATAGAACAATGTGATATTTTTGCTGATATAGGTACAGATCATGGGCTGATAGCTAAAGCAGCACTTGCATTTTCTAAAAAAGTAATTGCTTCTGATATAAGTGAAAAATGTCTTGAAAAAGCAAAAAAATTGTTGCAGGCTAGTGAAAATACAGAGTTTATTGTATCAGACGGCTTAAAAAATTTTAATGAAAATCCATGCATTATATCAATTTGCGGAATGGGCGGGCATACAATAAAAGATATTCTAACTGACTATTTTAGCAAAAATAAAACTGCAATATTAATTTTACAGCCTCAAAATGATGTGCATCTTTTAAGAGAATTTCTTGTAAAAAACAATTACACCATAACTCATGATGTAGCTGCAAGAGAAAAGAAAAAGTTTTATTGTATATTAAAAGCTGTGCCAGGTGTTGACAAATTAGATTCACAACAAATTTTATTTGGAAAGTTTTATAAACACAAATCATTAATCTTAAAAGAAAAACTGCAATATAATTTAGCTAGATTAAAAACTTATACTTTATTTGATGGTAAAATCACACAAAAAAATGAGGATTTAATCAATTTAGTTAAGGAGGCACTAACATGGCAAGAGTAGAAGATATAATGACTATCATGCAAGAATTTGCTTCAGAGCATCTTATTATGCCTGAATATAATGATAATGTGGGGCTTTTAATTGGAGATATAAATGAATCGGTCAAAAATATTTATTGCTGTTTGGATTTAACCAATGATGATATTGATAAGGCGATAGACTTAAAAGTTCAGATGATTATATGTCATCACCCGATTATTTATACTCCTATTAAATCAATTACATCTAAGACAGTATTAGGTCGCAAGATAATCAAATTAATAAAAAATAATATAGCAGTCTATGCTGCTCATACAAACTTAGATTTTGTAGAGGGCGGATTAAATGAATATGCTGCTAAGCTATTAGGATTGAAAAATTTAATACCTCTAAATCCTTATATATCTAAGAATGCAGGCATAGGGCGTATGGGGCAGCTAGAAAATCATATAACTTTAAAAGAATTAGCAAATATAGTTTTAAATAAATTTAATGATAAAAGAGTAGACTTTGTGGGTGATGAGCACAAACAAATTAAAACTGTTGCAATAATAAATGGGGGCGGTGGAAATTTAGAAGGTTTAAATTTAGCAATAAAAATGGGAGCAGATTGTTTTATAAGCGGAGACATTAAGCATTCTACAAAAATATATGCTAAAGATTTAGGTTTTCCATTAATAGAGGCATCGCATTTTCATACAGAAAGTATTTATATCCCGCAGTTAGCAAAAATTCTTATGCAAAAAACCAAAGGATTAAATATAGTTATTCATCATTAGGAGAGATAAAAAATGAAGCTAGACAAATTATTAGAATATCAAAAATTAGATATTGGGCTAAGACGCATCACTTTAGAGTTGGAAAAATCTGATGATGCAAAGAAAATTGAAGTGGCAAAACAAGAGTTTGCTATAGCAAAAAAGGCTATTGAGGATAGTGAAAAAAATGCACTATCCTTAGTAGAATTTTTTGGTGAGTTAGAAAAAAACTATCAAGAAGTGGGTAAAAAAATTGATAAATTGATTGATCAAATTGAAAAACAAGAAAAAGAGTTAGAAAAAAAACCTGATAAAACTAGTGAATTTGAAAAATCTATTAATGAATTAGCTGCTTTAAAATCTGAAGCTGCTAGCATTGAAAATAAAATCGCTGATCAAAAATCTAAAGGCGATGAAACTATTCAAAAATATAAAGCAGCAAGTGACAGGGCTAAAAAAGTGAGAGATTTCCATGCTAAGGCAAAAGAAAGGCTGGATATTTTGCAAAAAACCAAAGATCCAGAAATCAAAGCAATTAAGACATCATTAAAAAAATTAGAACCTCAAATTGATGAAATTTTCATGACGCAATATAAGACTATTACATCCGAAGGCAAATATCCAGCGTTTGTTGAGGCACATTTAGACGGCAAAAATTTTTCTTGCAAAGGTTGCGGGATGTCATTATCTCAAACAGGTTCATCAGCGCTTATTTCACAAAGCTATACATCATGTGAATCATGCAGGCGCATAGTTTATACGCTAGGAAAAATCGCTTCTAATTGAGCAATAGGCTAGCGTCAAAGGACATCTTTGTTTAAGTTAAAGCATATTATACCTTATACTCATCTAGTTTATTATTAAGAAGGTTAAATATGAAAATAACAAAAGCATTGATTCCTTGTGCTGGACTTGGTACAAGGTTTGCCCCTATTACCAAGGCTGTACCTAAAGAAATGCTGCCTATCATTGATACTCCGTCATTGCACTATATAATTAATGAGGCAGTTGCTAGCGGTATTACCGATATAATGCTTGTCCTGTCTCCTAATAAAAATGCCATAAAAACATATGTTGATGCTGAAATTATACATAAAGCTAATATTATTTATGCTTATCAAAATGAGCCGAGAGGCAGCGCTGATGCTGTATACAAGGCAAAGAATTTTGTAGGAAGTGACCCGTTTTGTCTTGCATGGGGTGATGATGTAATTTTAAGTCAAACACCTGTTATGAAGCAATTAATGAATGCTTTTGATGACGCTAATTCACATGTAGTAGGTATGCAATACTGGAAAGATGATGACATAATAAAATATGGAGTAGCCAAGCTAGGGAAATCTAGTATTCCTATGTTAAATAGATTTGATAGTAAATTATTTTTATTAGGAGGTTTTTTAGAAAAACCTGCATTAAAGGATTTGCCGTCTAGATATGCAGCACTAGGCAGATACATATTAACAAGTGATATTTTTGATGAGATAGAAATTACACCCCCTAGCAAAAATGGTGAGATTCAATTAACTGACGCAATAAATTCTTTATCTAAAAAATCAAATGTGTTTGGCTATGATTTTGACGGAAAAAGATTTGATTGCGGTGATAAATTAGGCTTTATTAAAGCAATAATAGAATATGGTTTAATGCGTGAGTTTGGCGGGGAGTTAAAAGAGTATATTAAAGATTTGATTAAAATTTTTTAAAGACAATGTCTTTATTAAATATAAAATCCGACAGTTCGAAAATCCATCCTGTCGTAAAAAAAATACTAGGAGAACAATTATGGAAGAAAAAAATGTTAACCAAAAGGGTGACGAGTATTTTAATACTAATTTGCCTTTGACCGCAATGCAAAAAGAGCTGCCTAATGAGCAGCTTAACTCTACAAAAAAAAGAGAAATTTTTACTACCAAAAACATCACTCGCACAGCCATGATTGCTGCATTTTATGTGGTTTTGACTCTGTTATCGGGGCACTTTGGCTTAGGCTTTGGTGCTGTTCAGTTTAGATTGTCAGAAGCACTCACTATACTCCCGCTCTTTTTCTTTTCGGCTGTCCCCGCCCTTGTCATAGGCTGTCTTATTGCAAATTTATTCAGTCCGTATATACTTTTTGAATTTATTGGTGTAGGCGCATCATTATTGGCGGGATTAACTACATATCTAATTGGTCGAATAATTAAATCAAACACCAAATTAAAAGAGGGTATTAGACTAGGCTTAGGAATCTTGCCTCCTATTGTATTCAATGCGCTTTTAGTCCCGTTATTAATTATTCTAGCATCAGAGACTCCGCCTGCGTATTGGTTTGCAGTAGGTTTCGTAGGACTAGGGCAATTAGCGGTTTTAACTGTATTAGGCATCCCATTATATTTTGCATTAAAACACATAAATAAAAAAGGCAAATATTTTTAGAGAAAAAAACTATTATTTATTACAAAATAGTTTGTTTAAAACACTTGACAAAAATATTTATTTGTGGCATACTATTAGATAAGACTATATAAAAAGGAGAGAAAAACATATGAAAAAGAAGTTAATAATATTCATCATCATGCTGGCATTAGCATTTTCAACAATAGCAATTTTCACTGCCTGTGAAGATGAGGATGATGAAGATTTTGTTTTAAATTGGACTACATCATCACAGCACTTAATTATCAATGCTAGTGTTGGTGAAGATGCAATAGAAAATGGAGATAGCATACCAGAGGATTCAACAATTAGATTTAACTTTGAAGTTTCTAGTGCACATGCCCTAGCACACATTGATGATGGATTTATGATACATGTATATAATGGGACAAATCGAATCCACACTATTTTTGAGGCGGGCAATAGCTTAACTAGTCGTCATTTTGATTTTGCAATTGAAGGTGACACTGAATTAGAGTTTAGGCTTGAGTTAACAACAGTTACATTGTTAACGCCAACAGAAGCTAGAAATATGATGTTTGAATTAGAAGAAGAGGGTGAGGATTTTATCATTTTAGACACAAGGCAGTTACATGAGTTTTTAGAGCAAAGAATCCAAGGTGCTATTTTGATTCCTTATCAGTTGATATTGCCTGCAAATAGGACTGTTGGAGTATTGCCTAGTGAGTTTAATATAAGATTGCCAGATAGAAATGCAACAATATTAGTGTATTGCAGAGCAGGCAGAAGGAGTATGGTGGTTTCGTCAGTTTTAGCAGGTCATGGTTTTAATAATATCTATGATATGGGCGGCCTTTTATATGATACTACTGCAAATTCTAATAATCCCGATATTCCTAATCAGCCGCAAGGTGACGGCTGGATAGGAGCAGGGTATCCTACAGTCAGCGGTTGTACTACTAATCCAGAGGATTGCAGTGCATATGGTACGGGTTTTCCATGTTTGAGCACCGTCTATCATGGTGCTGAGTGCGGATGTCCGCCAAGGTCTACTACTTGTCCGTTTTGTGATAATGAAATAGTAGATGGATTTTATTGTGATTGTGACGGTCGTATGTTAAGATTTAATTTCTCTTCTTTCTTTTTGGGCGAAGGCAATTGGAGTGGGCTGACAATCATAGGGTTATATGATGAAAATGGAGAAGAAATTGAATTAAGAGCAAAAAATGGTGGAAGGATAAATGGTGGAAACTTAATAGGGCATGCAGATATTGCGGGTGGAAATCCTGTGTTCAGACTAAAATTTAATGAATTACAAAGTCTTTATGTGGTTAGTGTGACGATTGGTCAAGGGTTTCCTTTTACAGTATCTGATGGTGATGGATATCAGTATGTTGATATTGAGTTAAATATGCTTATAATTGGTAATGCTGACATTATAGATATCAATATTCATTTAGAATATGATTGACCTATATGACAGTAATGTTTTAAGTGTCCGTGTGACACTATGAAAAAATGTAAAAGCTACCTAAATTAATTATTTAATCAGGTAGCTTTTCTTTTTTACTAGAGAGTTTATTGCTAATTCATTATATCAGTTGTTTAATAATAGGAGGTATGAAATTAATGGAAGAATCATGAGTTTAGGTCTGCTAAAATTTACTTTGACGAAGAAAAAAATATGGCAAATTATTAAGAGGTGAAAGGTACGAATGGCGTTGGGATGAAATAAAAAGCTGTTGAAAATATGTGTTTTCTATAAAAAATTTATCTACGGGACTACAAGAAATTTTAGAGATTAGTACAAAATCAGATTATCCCAAAATAACATTTTTGGTTAATTTGGGGCGTTGGAAAGTTTTGCAAAAAAATCTTTACTTAAGATTATTGAAGCGAAATTTAATAAGTAAAATTGTAAATCTGGAATGAAAAATCAGAGGATCCCTCAATCCCCCCCCCCCCCCCCCTTTTTTTATTTAAATTTTTTTATTTTTTAAAAAAAAAAAATAATTAAAAAAAAA
>Ga0131853_10006752_pt1 | contig 20725 bp, 10 predicted proteins | sample TergutLab28metaG_FD_92764 | JGI IMG/M metagenome (GOLD analysis project Ga0131853, IMG submission 92764) | Labiotermes labralis P1 segment gut microbial communities from Petit-Saut dam, French Guiana - Lab288 P1 (version 2) (version 2) | ecosystem: Host-associated > Arthropoda: Insects >...
CAGGTGGCGGACGCTTGTGAGTGCGGTAATGAACCTTCGGGTTCCGTGAAATGCGGGGAATTTCTTGACTAGCTGCAAACCAGTTAGCTTCTCAAGAAGGACTCTGCACCATTGAGTAAGTAAATATGTGTCGATATATATACGTAGTAAGACCATTCCGTCAGGTGTATTTAAATAGGATGCATACATCGGCCTAACGTACTAAATCCTTTGAAGATTAAGATGAACTCCAGTCATTTTTAAAGATTAAGTTCGTCCCGCGCTGTAAACACTCCCCCGTCATTTTGACGTTTTGCTGACCGTGCCTCTCAGTATATTTATCTCAGTATTTAACCAACTTGATGCACAAAATTCATTTCACAATAAGTTTTACTTCATGCCTCTACATGTTTCGAGCACATGAGAAGAGCCTGTTCCTTGGTATCTTTGTGTGGAGAAGAAGGGAAACAGTCTGTGGTGTGCTTTGATGCAGTACTCGCAATTAAACCATTTCAGGTAAAGACGTTTGTACATTTTAAAGCAAAATATTGATGTATGGGTGACAGCGATGTATATTTTTAAAAAGAAAGGTGTGAACACTATATAAATAAAACTGTACCTGGCTCAGCAGTTCTGGGCCCAACAAACAGCAATATTGTCTCGTCTGTAACGCTTGGCATGTATTTTTTATATAGTATTTAACCAACTTGATGCACAAAATTTGTTTCACAATAAGTTTTATTTCATGCCTCTACATGTTTCGAGCACATTTGCTCGAAACATGTAGAGGCATGAAATAAAACTTATTGTGAAACTTACTGTGAAACAAATTTTGTGCATCAAGTTGGTTAAATACTGAGATAAATACCCTTCTTCATGTCTACAAAAACCAGTAAGTTAATGCTGTATCAGAAAATATTCGTCGTTCCCTTCGAGAAATGTGAAAAAAAAATACCCTGTGTAAGAAGAACGTATAATTTTTCACTTGCAAACGTGGAGGAACACATAGTTAGCACTATGCTTTCAATTGCTAATGAGTCTGTTTCCTTGAATAATTAAAAATGTATAATTAACTTATGCTTCAAACACGACTCAAAAAATTGGCTGTATCGAAAATACTGAGCTGAATTATGTTGTACTCTTTAATGGACGCTGCCTTCGAAAATGGTGTTATAAAAGGGAATATGTAGCAACTTTCCTCTAGGCAGTTGAAAGAATGAAGCTCCAAATTTCATAAGAAAATTACGGTACACTACAGCCTATTCACTCTTTGTGTTTATTCATGCATGGAACAGTAGAGAACAGCGTTATTTTGCAATATAATCCAACTAGAATCATAAATACATATAACGAAAATAAAATATTACACTCGCTGTGCATTTTAGGTAATCTATATCGAGTACAACTCCTCAATAATAACCCTGCGTACATTATGATCGAATAATACTACTGACAGAAAGTTACAATTTACGAGCGACCGAGTTCTGTAGCATTCAAACTTCACCCACAAATATTACGTCTATCAGAACTTGGCAGATGTATTGTGAAGTGTGAAAGAGATAACTGCCCTAAAGGAACTCTTCCTATCCCGTCGATAGATCTTGCACACAAAAGTTCTCTGTCAACCAGAAGTCCTCTCCACAAGTATGAGATTTTAAGCAGTGTGATGGCCTATTACGCCAGTCTTCAAAGAACTTGGACGGAGATCACATATAAATTGCCTGCTATTAAGAATGATTACGATGTTGTTTGTGGTTGAGCGGAAACACGCGTGCACCGACGCCAGAGAATACTATCCTTTTTTTGTCATTTTTTATTCCCTCCGTGAAACAAAAGTTCATTTCTTCCAGAATTAATTACGGTATAAAGATTTACAAACAGCTATAGCAATCAGAGAAGTGCACGGTACGACTGCTGACAGAACTAATCGACACTAGGCCTATTACACTGCAACATACAAAATGACAAATCACTTCAATTGTGTTCCTTGTCCAGAGGCACAGGATTTCTCTCCCACACAGAGACCACACGGACGTTCTTTTATCGTCTGCGAATGTAAGGCTAAAGAATGCTCATTTAACTTTATCCTTAGTGCCAGGTACAAATTTATATGCCTCTGTGTAATCACTGTGGACGAAACAATGCATTATAAAGCCCCCACGGCTTTATTTTGAGAATAAACTGAGCGGAACTTTTGTAACCATGGGAAACACCAGAAATGTATATAACCGGTTGGGTTGGTATTGGAATGGACGAGATCCCTAAGGAAACAAAATGGCATACCATAGGATCAATACATATTTAATGTTAAAGAAATTTTATTTTAAGACGTACACGATAGGTAACGTATTTATGACGTAACGCTGTACCGCGTTCGCGTAACCTTTCTTCCAGTGGAAACACAACAACGCATTCTGTGCGTATTGTTGAGCTACACGTCACTTTAAACTATATAACAATATTGAATGTTATACAAAAATTGTTTATGAGTAAAATCATGTCGTCGGTAACAATAAAATGATAATTTTAAACATATTTTCCCAGAATCAAATTTCATGAAAACGCTTCCAGTGGAAGCCGAGGTGTTCCACGCGTTCAGACGGACGGACAGACAGACAGACGGGCAGAGAGACAGATGGAGGGACAGACAGAAATGACGATGGTAATGGTCGCATTTCGAAATTTTGCGAACGCGTCTGAATTGGACTGAACTGGCCTAGGATAAAATAGAAGCTTTGGATTTTTGAACACGATTATCGATCTTCAGATAGCTTAACAGATGAGTAAATTAAAAAGCAGCTAAATAAGATACAAGAACTCTGGTCTTACATCACAGAAAATACAGTCCATCTTCGTTATATTGTAACTTGGTCAATGATATTTAGACACAACCTTTGTCTGTTATTAGAACTTTAAGAAACGCAGGATAAGCAAACCGTGAGCGAAAAATGCAAAGTTTAAAACGTGTTATGTATAGTTATTATTGGGCGTTAAATGGTGAAGACGGAGGAAACCTAAACCTTTCAGCCATATGTGAGGATGTCTTGGGACGGTAATGTTTCACTTGCACTTACCTGTACAGGACAATAAGACATAGAATAAGATGGTCACAGAGCTATTCTCCCAGAGGGAATTAAATGTTGATTTTATGTAAGAACTGTCCAGCAATCAATAAACGACGTAGAGTGGGGTACATTCAAGCCAGTTGGCGTACAAACTGTAAGCTTGAGTGTTATGAGAAAGCTCCCAGTGACGACAAACTGTTGATGTAAACCGTAGATGGGTTTGCATTTGAATTTGTATAAAGCGGAAACGGAAAGGAACATTCGGACCTACGCGAATGAATACAGATAAAAATAGAACAGCGTGGTTTTAGCACGATAATACAGCGCCGAGAAAATTTAGAAGGTAAACACAAACGGCGGTAACTCTCTTGTCACGCAGACAACATCTGTGTATACGAAAACATTTCTTTACATGAATGTTACTCTTCTGAAACGAGTATTTATCCACGGTCCTGAAGAAAATGAGCCAGGATTAAAATAGCGAAGTGCTTCCCGCCTTTCAGTTAGGAATACTTTCCGCCTAATGCTTCATAATGCAAAATTAAATATGGTATGACATATTTATTTACTGCAATTTGGATTTCCAGCCGGTAGCAGTGGTTGGTAGAATTGTATAAAAATAGGACAGAGACAGCATAAAAGGAGAAGCAATACAAGAAAGGATAAAACAATACAAAAACACAAAATATACACAATATAAAACAAAAATACAAAACAAAAAACAAACAAATAGAAAATTAAAAAAACATAAACGGAACAATTAGAATTACTCGAATTATGTAATCAGAATTATAAAAGCATCACTGATCCGCTTTTTATGCCAATGGAACTTTATCTCTAAATCAACACAGGAATATATACTCGTATTACGATGATTTATATACATATATATATATATATATATATAAATACACAGAATTTATGAAAATTCATAAATCATCCATAAACAAAAACTCTCCTACATGTTTCGGCGACAAATCGTCATCCTTAGGGAGACCAAAAAACAAAGGCATATGAAACCAAGACTTCAAAGTATACACAAGCAATGCTAACATAAAGGCAGTCATGTAGATACTACTGACAACATGATCCTGACACATTCCTTTTTCCTTTACATTCCTGTAGCCGTAAATTGTTCGTGCTTGTGGAGCATTTAAAACTTTATCTTTATATTTACAAAGTTATATTTATGACTGCCAACAGAGACTTATAGCTAATACATTCAGAATTCATGAGTACGGATGACTTATTATGAATTTTTATAAATTGTGTGCTTTTCTTGGTGTAATGAATATGGGTCATAACAGTCACAATACAGGGCACAAATTTCGATAAGCATAGTGAGGTGTTTGGAAACAGATTACTAAAGTTAGCGTTTGGACCCAAGAGGGAAGAAATAACAGAAGGATTCAGAGGGTTGCTTAATGAGGAAGAGGGGTCATAATTTTTTACCCCTCACGCTTTATTGTCAAGCTAATATTGTTAAGTAACTATGAGATATTTCAGACACGTAGCTCGCAAGGGATCGGGGAAAAACTTTAAGACACAATCTACGATCGGGTAGATTAGAAATTATTTTATTGTTGTAGTACTGGATATAAAGATGCAAAATATATTCTTGTGAACATGCCAATGGATTACAGGGTTCCATAAAAGACAAGGAATTTACTCAGTAGCTACGTCATTATCACATTCTCATGCGGAAAACTTATTTGGAATTTGTGAATTACAAAGTCGCTTCAAACGTACAAATGGAACAGAATGGAAAATGGTAGTGTAAATAATTTTACTTCGTATTCTAAAAAATGAGTATCGGCTTAAAATTGGTTTCTTGTTTTAAGATGTCTTCACTTGCGCTAACCAAAAATCCCTACACAAAACACTGTAAGGAAATTATACATTTCTAGTCTTTGTTTTCTTACTTTGAATGATAAAGAATCTGGAAGTGTAAGAGTGAAATATATACAATGGTACATCGTAATACGAAATTTCACGAGATGCTGTGACACCCATCAGAATGAATGATAGACGTATTCAGATATGAATCAAATCGTAAAATAAATCTTTCTTTAGAAAGAAACATAAGTAGTTCATCCGAAATATTTCAGGCAAAGCTTGTTGTTAGAAAGACAATTCAATTTGCCAGCATGCAGATGTATTTCGAAACAGACTTCATAGAATTTTATGACATGGCCTAACAATCCACGAGAACAGGGAGCAATAAATGACGTCAGATGCGAAGTGTGGAATTTATAGTTACCTGCAAGAGGTATAAACATTTATCGATTTCAAAGGCTGGGTACAGGCAACGAAACGACTGACGGGCACAGATGCATTTCAAGTTGCTGAATCAACTGTATCAATAAGATTCTCGCTATTTTGCTCAATAGCTCAGTAAGTATTTATGCCTACACTGATACTTATAACCAACTATAGAATTGAGTATTCAAGTTTGCTGGAATATACCACCGTGTCAGTTCCTCATTATTTACCAACAGACATGATGTCACACCCCAGCAGCCTCGTATCTACGTCAGCAACGCTGTGATAGCACCAGTCTGCAAGTACAACTCTATATATACAAGAGTAGATACCCTGAAAAAGACCATGTCTTTAAAGAAGTATCTGGCACATTTGGTGGCTTCGGCAGTCATCTTAACCTAAGTGAGTCACCCTGAATGAGACAGCATGCTTCTCCGAAACGTCGGAATACACTTATTATGTCACAGCGTGTAAAAAACCAAGAGACTATAACTTGAGCAACACGTGGGATCTTAGGAAGTAGCTTCTACAGGAGAGATAAAGAACGTGTACAGAATATCCAGGGGGATGTGTTGTAAAGCAGCCGCTTACAAGATTTGGAAGAGGAGGCGACAGACTAAAAATAATTTGCATCTTAGGAAACAGGCAGTGAGAACAGAAGGTGTGTAAAACAGTTTGTAGATGGCGATCAATTGCGGGCGATGGTATTGCAGATGTGGAATATTAGGTTACCGCAGAATGCAGGAGAGGCTGCACTGGAATATCAGTAACCATTTTTCGGACGGTTCAGTTGCAGTCAGAGACCTCCTGGTTCATACGAGGTCGCACTTGGAGAGTCTTTGCTGAATTTTCACTGGTAGTTGAAACCCCCTAGTAAAATTTCACTGGAATTGAAATAAAGGTCAGTAACCACTGCCAATACATACTGACTCTTGAAGATTATTGCAGCACGTTCGTTCGAAACGTCTGGATCCTTTTACCCCGTTACGCAGCTTCACATCTCAGGAGAACTGCACTCTTGAGTTACAGCACTGCGAGAACCTCAAAACTCGCGCGACTATCAAGAAATCCTTATGAAGATCATACAACTAACAGCTACATCACATGCACATTTCTTTCAACCTCTTAGCACGAATTACCAGCATCATGGTCGTGAAAACACCTAATTTGATAAAGACGATACCACATAACCTAGACATGTGCCCTTCTATTCCGTACTGGATCCTCGAAATTGGGTCGGAAATCTACAGGAAAACGACAGGTTGGAGCAGCAAAAATAGATGTCAAGACAATATTAAAACAGGTCTTACAGAAATGACATAGGAGTGGTGGACTGGATTGACCTAGCTCCAGAGAGGTGGGCTCTTGTCAACTTGCTAATGAACGTCCGATTTCCCTAAAACATGGGGAAATTCTTGACTAGCTGAAAAACTACTAGCTTCTCAAGAAGACGTCTGCTGCACGGTGTTAAATTGTGGGTTTTCCATCCCGTTGTGTGTACGTAAAATGGAATATTTTATTGGACCGTCGTTACACAACAATATGGTGTAAAGTATTTATTATGCAACTAACAACTCAGCTACATGTTTCGACCCACCAGGGCCATCATGGGGTTATAAAATAATGGTGTTAACCAAGGCAAATGCCGCATGTGCCTTGGTTAACACCATTATTTTATAGCCTGATGATGGCCCTGGAGGGTCGAAACATGTAGCTGAGTTGTTAGTCGCATAATAGAAACTTTACACCATATTGTTGTGTAACGACGGTCCAATAAAATATTCCATTCCACGGTGTCGGTTATTTGACCCTCGATACATACGTACACTTTATACGTAACGACAGGACCTGATGCAGAACATCACTGCAGTCGTGGCTAGCTGTGCTACGTGCTCAGGGTGGTAGTCGTTAGCATCTTGGCGCGTAGGTCAAGGTTGAATCCTGGGTCAGCCCATGTGAGGTATGGGGTAGATGAATTGGCACTGGGACAGGTTTCTCTCCCAACGTCTCCGTTTTCCCCTGTCAGCAACATTCTACTCATTCATCCGTCACCGGAGCTATACATTCTCCGCAACTGAGAGCGTTGTTAAACAGCACACTTCACACCACAGCTGCATATCAAAATCTACGAGTATATTTACGTTTCGGTTAGACAGACCTGTTAATTTTCGCTTCGATACAAACCTCCTGCAAGAGTTCTATGATTGTCTTATAGCCTATGGTAGAAGTAAAAATTATGGCATCGGTACGAATCACGGAGATTACAACTGAAGAAAACCCATAGTTGGAATACGTGCAAGTAGAGACAAAATCACAGAATTTACATTTATTGAAAGCCTCACCACGTAGGTTGAGTCATTAGAAGGGATAGGAGTCATAAATTCCTCCCAAAGGATGATGTATATAACTCGAACTTTGAGTATTGAAACAGATCACTACGGAACTCAAGTTTGTCCCGACATAATGTAAGTCCTTCATATGAACCCTATGCACGTAGCGTGACGTGCTTAAGCATAACGAATGCAACGGGATCCAAAACTTTTTCTGTGATCGTTTAACGGGTAACAGTTTTATGGGATAATGTGAAAACGAGGTTATATTCTTTGAAAATCTGCCAAACAGATCAGTGTGAGAAAATTTTCCTTCAAAAGTTTACACTATAAAATTCCAGTTTCTTCATCGTATGTTTGTTGTAACAGAGCGCTGAAGATTGCGGGGGCACCAGTATGAAAATTACCCAGTCTCACACTTACGTCATGCTGCAAAAATAGAGAAGGAAGAAACTGGGGGGAGGGGGGTTATTGGGCTGGTCTAAGTGATGACATAAATTGGGGGATGTAAGAAAAATATGACATAGTTTCTTGTAATTGGGCAGCATTCTGTGAAACCAAAACACGAAACTACTACATGCCTTTGTACTTTCGTCAGTTTCCCCTTTTCGGTTTCTGCATTACACTCTTTATAAACATTCTTCAGCAAAATTATTGAATAAATTAAATAACCAGTATAAACTGGCCTAACGTAATTTTTATCGTTGTACCGTGCATTTTGATATCTATTAAGTTCATACACCAACGAATGCACTTTTACTATACTCGATAAAGTATTAAAATATACATTAAAAATCACTTTGACTTGCTCCTACATGTTTCGGTCTACGACTATCATTAGGGAGGTTTCACTAGAGCCTAGCTAAAGTTATAATTAGGCTAGATTCGGTAAAAACTACGTCGCTATATGTTATGCGGTGGTGTGGCAGCATGCTGCTATACCACCGCATAACATATAACATATAACTTTAGCTAGGCTCTAGTGAAAGCTCCCTAATTATAGTCGTAGACCGAAACATGTAGGAGCAAGTCAAAGTGATTTTTAATGTAAATGTTAATACTTTATCAAGTTTAATAAAAGGGCATTTGTTGGTGCATGAACTTTATAATTTCCTAACGTATCTTAAGGTGGTTAGTATTAATTCTGCATATCGGTCTTGGCAGTCTTCCATTATGCTACAGCTGTATGAGTGATTCCCAACCTCCCTCCCCACCCACCCACACCACCAGAAAGTATGTACAAATGTCCACGACAGCTTCCTTTCACAACTTGGTCACTTCCTCTTCCACACTAATATCATACGTGATGTTTTATAAAGTTCGGCCTTGAGACAGCATGGCTAAATAACGTAACAAAGTGACTCACATTAATTAATTTTATTAAACAATTGATTATCTCCTATTAAATTAATTAAGCAACATAAAATTAGGCCAAGTAAACTAACTCTCTACATCAAATACCCATAAATAAAAAAATTACAAAATGAGAAACAAGGAATAATTATCTTTTTCTAGTAGCAACGAAAGACATAGATCCAATACACAGTGTCAAAATCATATTTTCAAAACGCATTAAAAAGAAAATTTTTAAGCACACAATTTATATTAAACAAAGTTCCCAACATCCTGAAGGGAGAGTTTCGCTGGTAGTACGAATAAGAAAGTTAAAGTTAACCGACGTTTCAGAGGAACCTGCTGCCTCAAACATCCGGGCAGATTGTGGAAACACCAGATTTCTCCAAAATGACGGTACAATTCCAACCGACTTATTAATGACGGCGTCACAAGATACCTCCGCAACTTCGGCACACTTATAACACACTACTCGGTGTCACATCCCAAAAGGGCGCAATCTTTATAGTCTCCCCTATGAGAGCTACTAGCCCTAAGTGCGCCTACCATAAGCACTTGGATTTACACTGAACATGATTTTCTTTCGAGATGCAAAAGATTAATGCACGAAACGAACGGTTCAGCAGCGTGGTGAAGACAGATGTATAGTTGGCGTCTACAGGAAGATAAAGGAAGAGATATGGGAGATATGAAAAATGAGATTCTCACAGCCTTCAGCATACAGATTACAGTCGTCTGGGCTGGGATTCTGTTTAATTTGGTGAAGAGGTACAAGCGTTTTAGACCAAAATGGCCACTGCCCTGTAAGGTGAGACAGCAAAGGTTTTTTTTTGCGTGTTTGTATACCAAAATACACTGCATCATGTCATAGAAGACACTAATCCAAATCAAGGAATAAAATAATTTTAAAAAATGTCTAGAATTATGTCTAGTACGCGTATTTTAAATTTTACAGAAAGGAGTTCTACGACTATGGAGGTCTGGGACCCACTGTGCTTCACAAGGTCGCATTAATTCTTCTCTTATTCCATCCAGCTGAAGCTTGTTTCTGCATGATTTTAAAGGCGCTATAAAACCCAACACGCGTTCTCCTGTCTGCAGGGAGCACTGAAAGCCATAATTCCGCCTTTCGATCTAAATATAACATAGAGTCGGCTCTGAAAGTACTTTCCATCCATTACCCTACGGCACTGGTCTCCAGAATCCGAAACATAAATCAAAATATCCATTTCCATAAATAAAGCACCTTACATATTGAAAGAAAAAACTCTCTCAACAGTAACAGAGGACTGCTAAGAAGCGGACTTCAGCATTCCACTCTTCAAAAGAAAAATACTATTTACAGGATGAACAGCTGTAGGTTTTTTTTAATATAGGATAAGGACATGTGACTTGTAGGTTACGTGATGATGCAGTAACAACTGTAGCGGTTGTGAGGAATCGATTGGTCTAAAAGGCTGGTAGCCTTTCGTGAAATTAAAAGGACTGGAGAGTAAGCGATTATGGCCAAGTTTAACCCTTAACCCGCTAACGTGTAAAATATGGTGAGCTCCTAATGCCAGCAGATTGCAGATGGGATTTAACTCGGCGTTTAAAGGGTTAATGTACGGTGCTTGCACTGTCCTGCAGGTAAAGATGGTTTGCTTGAGTAAGGCCTCCCTCGTTTTGCATAACGACCTCCACTGTGAATTTCGTGTGAATCACGTTTGTCACGTGATTAGAGCTGCTACGTACAGAAGTGGCTTACTAAGTTGTCACTCCCTCCTGAGGACACTAGTCTACGCGCACGCGACTTCGAGATTCTTGTGACGTCAGCCCAGAATCCCTGACCAAACACCAAGGACTATGCGAAAATGATCCTACAATACTGAACAGAAATTTCAAAAACCAAAGACAGGGCAGTGGGTATAGGGACCGATTATACAGTATTTAAAACAATTACCTGCACATGTAGCCATAAGTATGTGTTATTTGGCGATGTTCCTCCTGCATGTTTCAGCCCCTATATGCCATCTTCATGGAGGTCATTTACAAAGGCGTATAGGGGCCGTGTTAGTTAGTGGGAGCATCAAAAGTAAAGAATATTTATTGTTACGTGTGAAATTAAAGACTTACGGTCGATCTATTACAAGGAATAAGGATAATTTTCCAGTATGTACCGACGCAAAAACCGGGCGTCGTCCACGTACAGTAATGCACCGCAAATTTCCTCGGCGATGGAAAGACAAAATAAAAAATCCAGTACCTAACATAAATGTTTCAAATTTGAACTGCTCTTAATATATATAATATACAGAATATATATTATATATATATATATGTTTATGAAAGAAGAAGCTTTTCAAAGCAGTCAGAAGATGATTTGTTATTTATCTAAATAAACCACCAACTATTTACTAAGCCCAATCGCATATCCCGAAGATTCACGTTTACCAAGTAGAGATCACTCTAGTCTAGGGTTCGACTCTCGACGGAGACAGGCGTGTTCCTCTCTGCCACATACTCCAGTGGGCCCACACAGCGTTCCATCCGATAAGTACCGGATCTTTTACCTTGGCACAAAGAGGCCGATGTGTGGATCTGACTACCCACCTGACGAAGGTTAAGAAAGATGCAGACACACTTCAACTCCCCCAGTCTTCAACACGTCGTATTTCAGTAATGACAACTAGAGACATATTACATTTCCCACATTTGGTCGAGAAAATAATGAAATTTCAGTTGAACACAACTTGCATTCAAAATCAGAAGCATGGGTTACTTTTTCGGATTAATTAACTAATCCAACATCAGGACTTTTATAAAATACAAACGGCGAGAAAATGCAATGACATGTCAATTTAAATAAATTCGTTGTGTGCTCACTGTGGTATCTCACAATACAAATTGAGCAAAACACAACGAGAAGTGTTCTATTACGTTCCCACATAAATGTACAATTATATTATTCCTTTCAGTCTGATTAAAAGACACGAAGTTACACGGAGTAAGAAGCGTTTTAAGCATGTACTTGTACATCTAGATCGACAGATTTTAAGACGTAATTCTGAATGAAATACCTTTTTTCCTTTATAAGCAAAGCGATCCCATTACAGGCCTGAACAGGCCCAGAGGGTTCCAGGAGGCTGAAACTCCCAGATTTCAAGAAAATCGGCACATGAAGGTGGTAAGGTTGTCAGCCCTGTGCACCAGCCGCCTTTACACCCAGGAAATATTCCTGGTACTCATTTCTGTTAGAGACTGAGTCAACCCCAGGGTCATAGTGCGGCCGGAAGGATTATGTCAATGAAAAATTCCAGTGACACCATCGGGAATCGAACCCACGACCTTATGACTTGTAGCGCAGTGCCTCAAACAACTGCGCCACCGCGTACCCCTTTTTTCCTTTATAACGTTTTTAATCTTTGCGTAATAATTTATAAAGACAAATTTATAGATATTACATTCCATTCGTTGCCAACCGTATCAAATTCTCTTCAATTTTCCAATTCAATACTAAACCTCAAAACTGTAGAGGAATATCTGCAAAGCGCCTTATCTTTTAAAACCATTCTAAATGCGAACCGTACTAGACGACTATATACAATATCAACAGAGGCTTTTTCAAACATATTTTAATTAAAACGAATAATTTTATGGATACATAAACCATATTTAATTATAATGTTATATAAATTTTTCTCATGATTGAACCAAAAGCTCATATTGAAGTCAGTAACCAGACAACAAAAATATACGGTATTCATTTTGTAATGTCTAGAGTGTACATATTTTCAGATGATAGGTTCTAAAATTGTGTAAGAGCAGTGTCTCAACTGCAGGGCTGACACAACCAGTCTTCAAACGTCTTTGGAGTACGAAAATGAATGATGTGGAAGAAGATGTAGGAAGAAATGGCCGCGGGGCACATGCAGGTATCATTCACTCACTCATCCACATCATCAGAAACTGCTTCAAAAGTTTATAGTATGATACAAGCACAGATACAACCAAAACACATTTCATTAAGTGAATATCAGAGAAAATATAAAACTGCAATTAACATCCTACGGAACTAGGGAACTACGGAACTAGGGAACTAGTCAATACCGTGACTTCCTTGTGGGCTGGATTACAGAGGTATGTTTCTTGGTAAAGTCAGTGCTGCAAAAATTTGCTCTGATCGAGCCTTTATTGTGGAGCAACAAAGCGACAGGAGTCTCTCGTTAACTATTCGTCATTTAGAAATGTCGGAGCGCCAAGCCAGCACTCACCAACTCATGCCACAAAGAACTACAGTTCCCGAATCTTCATCTCCTCTCGTCTGCATTTTAATAATCTAGTGGGCAGGCAGACTAACTTTACCTTCACCGTTACCAAAATGAATATATTTATGCAACATCTATATACAACATCTATAATTCTTGTCATCGTCTATCCTCTATAAGGCATATAGACACCTATAATTTTATATGTTATCTTGCATAGCGATCATGTGAGAAGTGAAATATTAAACAGAATCAAGAAGGAGAGGAATATCTAACATTCAGTAAACAGAAAGAAGGCTAACTGGATTGGTCACATCACGCGCAGGAACTGCCTTCTAAAGCGTGTTATTGAAAGGGAGATAGAGGGAAGGGTAGAAATGATGGAAAGACGAAGAAGAAGACGTAAGCAGCTACTGGATACCTTAAGGAAAATACATGATACTGCAAATTGAAAGAGGAAGCACTAGATCGCAGTCTGTGGAGAACTGTCTCTGGAAGAGGCTGTGGAACTTTAGTAAGGACGGCTGCGGAGTGATAAATCTTGCGTCGAAGTGAAACTTCCTCACTCACTTTCAACAAAGGACAAAGGCTGGGAATCGTTTGAGAATAATTTACTGTGGATAATATCTGAACGTAAGAGGCCGAAGAAAAGTGTATAATGTGAAGCTTTATAATATGTAATACACACCAAGTTCAGGCGAGACTGCTGGCGTATACACCAAACACAAGGCAGATGAAACACACTACTTCAATCTTAAAAGTTGAAAAGCAGAGGCCATTTTGAAGATCTAGGCTTAAGAAACGTTTCTTCGTACCCTTGACAACTCTGATTGTACTGAATTGTTTAGAACAGCACTCATTTCGCGGAACTCCTAAATATGAAAACAAACTGCGGCGCTATATTCGAGAAGGATTATCTCTTAAAAGCCCTTTATTCCCGTTACTTGTGTTATTTCACGACGAAGCCCGAGTCATTTCCAGAGTAGCACTTGTTAAGTCTCTTGTAGCCACACAGTGGCCGTGGGCACGTCATTTTCCGGTCACTTCTCTGTTACAGACAAATTTACTCCTTAGTAATTTGTTCCTCTCTAATAGTGACAGACACCACCGATTACCACTAAACCAGCGCTCCGTATTCCTTTATTATTATGGGCTGACATAATAGGCCCATTTTACAGGGAGTAACGAGTCTCAGCTCCCCACCATCAGTTAGGTCTATAAAGGACTACGGAAATCGACTCAAGTGTCTTCAAAACGTCACGAAGAACCAGTAGTTACATGACGATGGACCGGAATCCGTACCTCCCTGAATTTGCTGAGCTGGGTGTCTGGATTTGACACTGACTGAAACCCTCACCACTAGAGCTGGCCTGTGAAATGTTAGAAGCCTTGCTGCTGGTGTTCGGGTTAAATTGAAAGTGATACGTCATACCGCTGAGCGGCATGAAGGATGGGAAAAAGAGCAGACAACAGTATTAGCTTTCTCTCCCTCACTGTTATATAAACCCTTGGTCAGACCACGGTGAACGGAATCCCCGTTGGTCAATTCCCCGCCTTTTCTGGAATTTGAAAAATTATTACTCTGTTCAAAAGAACATTCCAATAGACCATCTCCTAATTCACGCTTCATATTTGTGTAATAAACATATAATTTCCTAGTGATATAATTCTTTTGTTTTTCTTCAATTTTTACGGTCTGCCTGAGCGTCACTATTCAGGGTGAAATGTTCGTCATTGAAGAGCATTAATAACGAAAAATATTTTGTAAATTGAAAATAGGGGGGTTCTGCCGCAAAATAAATATTTTGTATGGGGTTAACGATTATGTCTATGGTCGTAACTAACTGAAGTCCACAGCTTGAGAACTGTGAAGACATCCCACGAATTGAGTAAGGATTATTGCATAGATATCCTCATATACCGTAAGGATGTTGTCAAGATTAATAACATATGGCACTGAAAATCCAGGAATTTCAGTCATTTTTATATACGTAGCAATATAAATTTAATTATATTAAGATCGTTGTTTGGAAGTTAATATTTTAAATGTGTATATTTCTCTTGATAACCGTAGTCTGGGCTTCTCGTATGTGCATTCCAGAGTCTCCCTTAATTTCTTGATGTTCAGAAGACCCATACAATTAGTATTGTAATTTACGTAATTCTTTCAGCAAGTCGCAAACGCTTTAGTTAAATATCACAAACCTATCACATTACCGTAACATTCCACAGTGAAGTTAAAGTCTGGCCTAATTAAGTTACAGTCGTAATAAAATTTATCGTCAGAAATGTTCTGCCTTAAAAATGCCCTCAATTGACTCTCGCTGTTAAAATAATATTAAAACATTACTAACAAGTTAGGAAAATCGCCAGATCGTGACAAGCTTCTTCGTTCTGTTGTTGTCCCGCGATGTTAAATTCGTAACTTGTTTCGGAGAAAACATGGAGTATTGTAATAACGCTGCAAGATCTCTTCGTATCCTAGCAACCGATTTACAACTGATTATCATGGGGATACTGTAAGGGAGGATATTAACAATAAGTTTGTCGAACAACGATACCGCACATTTACAATCGACAACGCTCGATGCTTGATACTTAACTGTTACTTCAGCCTCAGCTAATAACTCGGAGATAACATACTGTGGGAATTGCGTATAAAATTCTACCGTCGACTGCGCACAGAACGCATTCTTCATCGGTTATGAGACCCACTCGTGGCGACAGACTATGAAGGAACGTAGAGGAGAGTAGGGTTTTTTTTAGTGATAGGATGTCGTATACAGTTCTGAGAGGTTTGTGGTGTAATAACACTGTTTCGAATGTGGATGCACCAAGTGAGGAGAAGAGGACGATTTGGATACAGTTTTTATGAGGAATTAGAGCTACTTTTCGATTATTTTTATAGGCATCATACGAAAATTCTGTAAGGAGATTTAATGCAAAATTGGGGAGAGAGCTCATTGTCAAACCGACAATTGAGAATGAGAGTCTACATCAGGACAGTAATGACAGTCGTGTTAGAAGAGTAAACTTCGTCTCATCGAAAAAGTGATTGTTAAGAGAACGAAGTTCCCGCACCGAAACATTTATAATACGCTTTAACCTCTTCCGAAGGCAAGAATCACAACCAGATTGATCACAAATTAATAGATAGGAGATTGAATTCGAGTATTATCGATGTACGATCTTGCAGGGGATCTGATTGTGATACTGATCACTATCTGACTGTTGCACAAGTTAGGGAAAGATTGGTAGTAAGTAAATAAGCACACGGAAGTTTGATGTGGAGAGATTTAATCTCAGGAAGCTAAGTGAGCTCGAGGTTAGAAGAGAGTAACAGATTAAGATCTCAAATAGGTTTACAGCTTTGGAGAACTTAAACGATAGCGAGAACATAAATAGGGCTTGGGAAAACATTAAATAGAATATCAAAACATCAGCTAAAGAGAATCTATATCTGTATGAACCGAAGCAGCAAAAGCCATGGTTTGATGAAGGATGTTTACGATTCTTAGGTCAAAGAAAGCAAGCTAAAATGTAGTGGTTACAGGATCCAAGCCAAAGCAATGTAGGTAATTCAAACAATGTAAGAAGTGAAGTTAGTAGACATTGCAGGAAGAAAAGAGGGAATATCTGAAAGATGAAATTCATGAACTTGAAACTAACAGTAAGATCAAAAATATTACAGACTTGTATAGGGGCAAAAGTGACTCTAAGAAGGTTTAGCAGGCTAGAACTAATAGAGCAAAGGATGAGAAGGGCGATTTGAATATAGGCTCCTACAGTATTTTCACTAGGTTGAGGAGCCATTTCTCTCAGCTATTGAATATACATGGTGTTAATGACGTTAGGCAAACAGGCATACATACAAACAGAGTCACTAGTGCCTGAGCCGAGTGCCTTGGAGATGGTTGTCGAAAAGATATAAAGACACAAATCACCAGGTATTGATCAAATCCTAGCACAACTGATTAAAGCAGGGGTAGAACATTTCGCCCTGAAATCCATAAACTTATTAATTCTAACTGGACAAGGAGGAATTGTCCGAGGAGTGGAAGGAATCGATCATTGTGCCTATTTATAAAAAGGGTGATAAAACAGATCGTAGTAATTATAGAGGCATATCAATTTTGTCAACTTCGTACGAAATTTTATCCAATATCCTATGTCAAGTTTAACTCCATATGTAGAGGAAATTATTGTAAATCATCAATGTGGATTTCGACGCAACAGTTAAACTACTGATCATGTAATCGGATTTTTTAAATATTTTTTTGAAATGCTGGGATTATTAGTTTCTCAAGGACTCTGTTCCATGTAAAAAGGTAAAGCAGTCCCATAACAGGCCTGCACAGGCCCAGAGGGTTCCAGGAAGTTAAGGTTCCCGGATTTCGTGACAACGGCACAGGATGGCGGTAGGTTGTCAGCCTTGCGCACCGGCCGCCTTTACCCCCAGGAAATGCTCCTGGTACTCATTTCTACTAGAGGCTGAGTCGACCCTAGGGCCATGGTGCGATCCGAAGTATTTTATGTCAACGAAGAATCCACTGACACCGACTGGGATCGAACCAGCGACCTTCCGATTTGTAGCACAACACCTTAACCACTGTGCTACCGCGGTCCCCTCCTGTTCCATGTGGACAGTTATAATAAACCGTTAATTGAATTATATGAATTCACATGAAGTAAGCGCAATTTCAGGCTTCCGCCAGGAAGCAGATGAAAGCTGGGCTCTTCTAGGTTATTACGCCGCATGTACTCGTAATTCATTACCGACGTTTCGGGACAACCTATCGGCCCCATTTTCAAGGGTCAAGAATCTTGGAGCGCAGGTCTCGCAAGAAGTAAGCTTAATAAACTGCAGAGAGCACCACCTGGAAATTGTGCCCTGCATTATACATTACATCCTCCCTCAAATATCGACGCTATATAATCTGTGCTATTGATATCGTTAAATAAGCCATAAATAAATAAACAGACCTCTACGAGGCGCTGCATCCCAGAAGAGGCTACTGTTTCTCCCACGATCCGCTCCACTCGAGAGGCGCTGAACAAACACTTTGTTTGATATTCAGGCAGCCGACCTCGTTGTTCAAATATCGATTTTTCAAACTGGTGTAGATTGAAATGAAAAGAAGAAAACTTAGAGAGAGAACAGAGCAGAAGAAGGAAAGGCGTGATCTGGTGCAGATTCTGTAGACGATGAATAAGTCGGAGGTTTAACTCAGGGCTGATTAGAGAAGTAGATGAGAAATACATGAAGTAAAGCATCAACCATCTACACGAACTTTAAAAAGAAGCTTCAAAAGTAAGCAGTGAGAGAGGATTCCATTTCCTTTGATGCGAGTATTTAATTTGTAGTGGATCACTTGTCATTAGTTGGTTACTTAATGAAAAGAGAAGCCAAACATCTAAATCGTACGTCTTCCAGACAATATGTGAGAATTTCCTCCTTTTTTTTGTGAAGCTTCTATTGAGGTATTAATTATAACAAGAATACACTAATTAGAGTCGCACGCTATAAAGGGACTGAACACTTTGTGTCGTTATGAACATGTGCTCTTCTAACGGGCGAGTAAAACGTTACGGTTAATACTAAGGAATTAACTGGTACATAGAATATCTAACGCTATAGAAGAGATGTCGCATAAACCGATGTCGTTTTAAAGGGGTTCGACTGCTTGACTTGAACTGTCTACATTTCTTGTTTTCCCAAAGCATTTAGATCGTCACATAATATAGCAACCATGACATACAGAGAAATAGACAAGCAAATATGATACATGCAAAACAACAGTTAGAAGACCTGCAGAGAAAGGACTACTTTGGATTCAAATTTTTACACGGCAGGACAATATTAAAATGTACCTTAAAATAATGGAATAGAAGGATGTGGATTATATGCAAATGGCTTAGAATGTGTCCAGCGAGGGCCTTTAAATACGGTAATGTAACTTTGGGTTATATGAAATGTAGAGAATTGTGCGCATAACCACCCTGTAAAGCAATAACGGTTCTTAGCTTAGCCTGAAGATGACTATTGTCAGTCGAAACATGTTGCATTAGTATTATATTCTATTATTGTTGTGTTGACAGCAATATATAATAATAAAGTGAAAGCAGACACGGTTATTTAATTAAATAAAAAAAAATATCTTAAACATTAATATTATTTCTGCACATAAATAGATCATTAGTGAAACAATAAATTTTATTTCACTCTACAGTTTGCATCGTATAATTGTTTCCATCTTTCAGTAAGATTTTTGGGCCAATAAAAATCAAAGTGCTTCAGAAACTTGCGTAACAGTTAATTGAGAGGAATTAATTTCATTTAACAGCAACAGATTTTCCGTCCCAAAAACGCAAGCTACAATACTTTTTAAATTGTGATTTTTTACCCTCACCCGTCAACATGTTTAGACAATTCATTAACCGACCTTAATCAACAGAGAACGCATTTCAAGAGAGTCTTTTACAAAAAAAAAAGTCACCACCGTCATATACATACGTTTAAAAATGCCCGATCTTCCGTATCAGAAAACACATCAACAAAACCGCAAGAAAATATGTTTTTACTTAAGTTGCGCGCCGCGTATACTGTCATATTTCTGAAGCATTGAAAATCCGGTTTGAATAAATGCAACCAACATCTGAAAAGAAACTTCTTTATGACAAGCAGTTTCAATGCGTTTATTTAAAAAGCAACTCTCTCGGGCCATCGATATTTTCCTGCGTTCATAACACGCACCACAGCCAAGCTGTATTTGCATGATAATGGGATGTAGGTTATATTGATCCTCTGCAGTTTCAATACCGAGAGCAGTCTGCCGCACATGAGGTGTTTGTGTGTGGGAGCACGGGTGTGTTGTCGATGCGTGGACAAATTACATGATATAGCGGGGGATCATATCCCTGTCCCTGACCACAATCCACTCTATTCCCAAACCTCACTCGACTTTCTTGCATCTTATACCCTGGGAACCGGCGACACTTCAGTAGGAGGGAAATGTTGCATACAACTGGTGCGATTGACACTGACGAATCTCAGCACTTGTAGAAAATATGTGACAGGGACCGCAGGAAATGGGAAAGAGCGTGTTAAATTATTCTTAGGAAAAGTAGGTATAAATTATTACGAATCAATTCAGATGAGAATACATTTGGAAAATGCTTTCTAGCATTGAGTTCAAAAGCAGTTATCTTCCATTTTACATATAAACACTTAAACATTAAAATATATACAATTAACCTTTAGACGCCTAACGTCAACTATAGTTGACGTACCGCACCGCTAACCTCCAAAGTTGCATTTTATATATTTATTCAACAAATATAGGTACCGGATATTTTAAACACGGTGTATACTCTCCGTTTTTTCTCTTCAAAATGCAGTTTGTTTCATAATTCTAACGTATTTGGTTCCTGTATTATTCACATTTTATATACAGGATGTGCTAAAATTAAAAAAAAATAATTCCGGCGC
>Ga0131853_10006753_pt1 | contig 20723 bp, 19 predicted proteins | sample TergutLab28metaG_FD_92764 | JGI IMG/M metagenome (GOLD analysis project Ga0131853, IMG submission 92764) | Labiotermes labralis P1 segment gut microbial communities from Petit-Saut dam, French Guiana - Lab288 P1 (version 2) (version 2) | ecosystem: Host-associated > Arthropoda: Insects >...
GCGCACGTCGTACCACGCGGCCTGCCCCGTGACGGGATCGGAGTTCGACATGCGCCCGTGTCCCGCTGCCCCGGGCAGTTCGTCGGTGATGACGTGATTGAGCAGAAAGCCGCGCTGCGACTCGTTCGCGTCCGGGCCGAGATTCCATGCGCCCGCCGCCTTGCCGATCGCATTCCACGTCCACACGGTGCCCGGCTCGACGGCCTCGCTGAAGCGCGCCATACAGCGCACCTTGCCCCACTGCGATTCGACGTAGATCCATGCGCCGTCTTCGATGCCCTGCTGCCGCGCCATGCGTGGATTCATGTATAGATAGTTCTCCCCATGAATCTGCCGCAGCCACGCGTTCTGCGAATCCCACGAGTGATACATCGCCATCGGACGCTGCGTGACGGCCGCCAGCGGATAACGCTCGTGATCGGTCGTGTCGTGTTCGAGCGGCGCGTACCAGAACGGCAGCGGATCGAAATAGGTCTCGACGCGTTCGCGCAGATGGTCGGGCGGCTGGCGTCCCTTCGTCTTGCCCTGCGCCGCGAGCCGGAACTTCTGCATCACGTCCGAATAGAGCGAGATCACGATCGGCGTATCGAACTTGCGAAAGCCCATTTCGACCGCGTACTGCAGATACGGTCCGTTGCAGTTGCGCATGTACTGCAGCGATTCGGGCAGCGTGTGGTGATAGAAGCAGTTGTTGGCCTTATACGCTTCCCACTGCTGCGGGTTCGGCTCGCCGACCAGCGCCTTGTCGCCGTCCTTGCCGCGCCAGCCGATCAGGAAGCCCACGCCCGATCCCGGCGCGGTCTGATGGTTGATGATGAAGTCCGGATAGTCGCGGTATTTGCGTCCGCCTTCGGACGTCGTAAACGCCGGAAATTTCAGGCGGCTCGCGAGTTCGATCAGCACTTCCTGGAACGGCTTGCATTCGCCCGTGGGCGGCACCACCGGCACGCGCACCGAATCGACGGGGCCGTCGAACTCCGAGATCGGCCGGTCGAGCACCGACATGACGTCGTGGCGCTCCAGATACGTCGTGTCGGGCAGGATCAGATCGGCGAACGCCGTCATCTCCGACTGGAACGCATCGCTCACGACGATGAACGGAATCTTGTACTCGCCTTTTTCATCGCGGTCAGCGAGCATCTTGCGCACCTCAACGACGTTCATCGACGAGTTCCAGGCCATGTTGGCCATGAAGATCAGCAGCGTGTCGATCGGATAGGGATCGCCGCGCCACGCATTCGTGATGACGCTGTGCATGAGCCCGTGCACCGCGAGCGGATACTCCCACGAGAACGCCTTGTCGATGCGCACGGGGCCGCCGGCCTCGTCGATGAAAAGGTCTTCCGGCGCGGCCGGCCAGCCGAGCGGGCCGTTCGCGAGCGGCGTGTTCGGCTTGACGTCGTCGGGGCTGTTGGGCGGTTTGGCCGAGGGCGGCACCGCGCGCGGATACGGCGACTTGTGGCGAAAGCCGCCAGGCCGGTCGATGGTGCCGAGCAGCGACATCAGCACGGCAAGCCCGCGCGTGGTCTGGAAGCCGTTCGAATGCGCCGCGAGGCCGCGCATCGCATGGAACGCGATCGGCGCACCGGTCACCGTTTCGTGCGTTTGCCCCCATGCGTCTGTCCACGGAATCGGCAGCGTAATCTTGTGATCGCGCGAGACGTCGATCATTTCGCGTGCGAGACGGCGGATCGTGTCGGCGGGAATGCCCGTGATGCCGGCCGCCCACTCGGGCGTGCAGGGCGCCACGCGTTCGCGCAGCAGCGCAAACGACGGCGTGACCGGCGTGCCGTCCGCCAGCGTGTAGCGTCCGTCCAGCGCGGGACGCGCGCCCGGCGCGTGATGCGGCACCTCGCGTCCGGATTCCAGATCCCACCAGATGTGATTTTGCGGAAACAGCGCGTTGCGCTCTTCAATGGTCTCGTCACGCACGAACAGGCCGAACGTGTCGCTGTCCTCGCGCATGTCCAGCAGATCGGCCGCGTTCGTGTAACGCTCGACGAACTCGTGATCGTAAGCGTCGTGGGCGATCAGCTCGTGCATCAGCGCCATGAACAACGCGCCGTCGGTGCCTGGGCGGATCGGCACCCACTCGTCGGCGATCGCCGCGTAGCCCGTGCGCACCGGATTGATCGCGATAAAACGGCCGCCCGCGCGCTTGAACTTCGAAAGCGCGATCTTAAGCGGGTTCGAGTGGTGATCCTCGGCAGTCCCGATCATGAAGAACAGCTTGGCGCGGTCCAGATCGGGCCCGCCGAATTCCCAGAACGATCCGCCGCACGTGTAGATCATCCCGGCGGCCATGTTCGCGGAACAGAATCCGCCGTGCGCCGCATAGTTGGGTGTGCCGAACTGTTTGGCGAAGAGCCCGGTCAACGCCTGCATCTGGTCACGCCCCGTGAAGAGCGCGAAACGCTTCGGATCGGTGGCGCGCAGATGGGACAGACGCTTCTCGAGCAGATCGAACGCGAAATCCCAGGACACCGGTTCGAACTCGGCGTTGCCGCGCACCGAACCCGGTTTGCGCATGAGCGGCTGGGTCAGACGCGCCGGCGAATACTGCTTCATGATCCCCGACGAGCCTTTCGCGCAGATCACCCCCTCGTTGAGCGGGTGCTCGGGATTGCCGTCGATATAACGAATCTCGCCGTCGCGCAGATGGACGCGGATGCCGCAACGGCACGCGCACATGTAGCACGTGGTCGTCTTGACCTCGAGATTTTCGTTCTGGGTGCGGGGCTTGTGCTCCATCGTCTCTCCGGATTCCCGCTCGATGCGGGAGCAGGGCGCTGCCTGCGACCCCGCTATCCTAGACGATAGGCTCGCTGCGGAAAAATCGTAAATCCGGATCCAAATTATCGCTGCAGCCAATGATTGCGCAGACGATTGCGCCCTTCCCGCCCGCGCCTCGGGTCAGAGCAGACCTGACTTGAAAATCATCTGGCCGGCCGCGAGCAGCACGCACACGAGCACGACCGCGCGAAACGCGAGCGGATGCAGGTTGTCGCGCAGCGGCCGGGCCAGCCACATGCCGGCGATGGCAGGCACGCTCGCCGCCGCGGAAATGACGAGATCGGCGGCGTTCGCGTGGGCGCCGTGCGTGAAAGTCGTGATCAGCGTGACGATCGAGACGACCAGGATGATCGCGATCTGCTTGGTGAATTCGCGGCCCGTCGCGCCCGACGAGATCAGATACATCGCGAGCAGCGGGCCGGGCACGGACGCGATGCTTTCCATGAGCGCAGCCAGAAAGCCGAGCACGAAGCCTACGGGATGCAACAGCCCCGGCGGCAGCTTGAGCTTGGGCGACGAGAGCAGCAGCACCGCCGCCACGATCAGCACGATGCCGGCCGCGAATTGCGCGTGATGCGGTTCTAGCGCGATCAGCACCGACACGCCGAGCACGTTGCCGATCACCGTGCCCACCAGCGGTGCTGCAATGCGGCGAAGGGTCGGCAGCATTTCGCCGCCTTCGAGCGCCTGCGGAATGTTGCCGAGAATGATCGGCATCGACAGCAGCAGCACGGCCTGCTTGACCGGCATGAAGTGCACGAGGATCGGCATGGCGATGAGCGGCACGCCGATACCCGTGACGCCCTTGACGGCACCGCCCAGCACCAGCGCCACGACAATCCCGACGAGCGCTAACGTGCTCAGGGCCTGAAGGTGGGGGTAAAGCACCCCCCCGGTGAGATGGATATCGAACATCGTTTAGCGGGAATCGTTGAGCGTGGGGTCGAATTTTTGAGACGACAAGGCCGGCAGCATGATAGCGCATGCCCGGCCGGCGCCGGGATCGCGTCAAATTCATCGCCCGCCGCGCGGCTGTCCGCGCGAACGTCCCCTCCTGCAACAGGCGGCGTTTCGCGCTACCCTGTGCGCAGCACCTGCGCGCCCCCGTTTTTACCGGCGGTTTGCGGCGCACAAACCTTTATTTCCAATGGGAAACCCGATGCCACAACCCCTCAAGATCGATTTCGTCTCCGACGTTGCCTGCCCGTGGTGCGCGATTGGCCTGTCCTCGCTGCAGCTCGCGCTGCAGCGGCTCGGCGACACGGTCGATGCCCAAATCACGATGCATCCGTTCGAACTGAATCCGCAGATGGGCGCGGGCGGCGAGGCCGTCGTCGAATATCTCGGCAAGAAATACGGGCGCACGCCCGAGCAGATTGCGCAGACCCAGGCCATGATCCGCGAGCGCGGCGCCGAAGTGGGCTTCGCTTTCGGCCCGCGCGATTACGTGTACAACACGTTCGACGCGCACCGTCTCCTGCATTGGGCGGGCATCGTCGGCCAGCAATTGCCGCTCAAGCTGGCGTTGCTGAAGGCGTATCACTCGGAGGGGAAGGATCCCAGCAATCACGACGTGCTGGTGGAAGCGGCGCGCTCGGTCGGGCTCGACGCCGACGAGGCGCGCAAGGTGCTCGACAGCGACGCCTGGGCCGCCGAAGTCCGCGCGGAGGAACAGCAATCTCAGGCGATGGGCATCCAGTCGGTGCCGTCGATCATCTTCAACGAGCGCTTTCTGGTGACGGGCGGGCAGCCCGTGGAAGCCTTCGAGCAGGCGATCGGGCAGATTCTCGCGCAAGCCTGAGACTGAGCCGAACCCGGGCGCGCCCGGGTGACGATGGCGCTCAGGCGGGCGCGGGCTCCTCTTCCGGTGCGGTCACAACCAGCACGCTGCACGACACGCGGTCGAGCAGCAGGCGGTCGTCGCGGCCGTCCCACCAGCGGGCGAACGCGCCGCGCCGGTGATGGCCGAGCACGACGATGTCCGGTTTGAGCATTTCGCAATAGCGCGCGATTTCGTCGATCGGCGAGCCGATCACGAAATGCCCCTGCGCACTGAGCCCCATCGCGGTGAGCTTTTCGACGCCTTCTTGCAGAATGTCACGGGCGGAATCTTCGGCGGATTCGAGCGGCACGGCCGAGGCGATGTCGGCCGCCGCCCATTGCAGCGGTGCAGCGGCCAGCACCGCGAGCAGATGCGTTTGCGCGTGGCAATCGAGGGCCAGGTGCGCCCCCTCGCGCAATGCGCGGCGCCCTTCCCGCGTGGCGTCGTAGCACAGCAGCATGCGGTTGAACGAAGACATGTCACCCTCCCTCCCGATCCCGGAGACCGGCCAGTACGTTCGCAGTACGTTCGAATCAGGCAAACATTCGCTTTTCAGTATAGCTTTTGTATCACATCATGATATAGCCCATGAAACCTGCTCCCGTCGAAGCCGCTCCCGCACGCCCGGTGCGCCCAGTGCGCGTCTGGGACCTGCCGATCCGCCTGTTCCACTGGCTGACCGTCGTGCTCGTCGCCGGCGCGTGGCTGACCCAGCGCATGAACTGGATGGGCTGGCACGTGCGCCTTGGCGAAGCGCTGCTCACCCTCGTGCTGTTCCGCCTGATGTGGGGTTGCTTCGGCAGCGAGACCGCGCGCTTTCGCAGCTTCGTAGCGAGCCCCGCGGCGGCGATCCGGCATCTGCGGCACGTGTTTGCGCGCGAGCCGGACGTCCAGGTCGGACACAATCCTGCCGGCGGCTGGATGGTTCTGCTGCTGCTCGCCCTGCTGCTCATCGAAACATTGAGCGGCCTCTACGTCTACAACGATGTCGCCGACGAAGGCCCGCTGAGCGAAATTGTGCCCGCGCCGATCGCGAACGCGATTTCGGCGCTGCACGGCTACGGGTGGGATATTTTGCTCGCAGCCGTGGTGCTGCATCTGTGCGCGATCAGCGTCTATGCACTGGCCAAAGGCCACAACCTCGTGCGTCCGATGCTGACCGGCCGCAAGCCGTTGCCTTCGACGAGCCAAGCGCCCGCCCTGGCATCGCCCTGGCTGGCGCTCGTGCTGCTGGTCATCGCGGCGACGATCGTGACGCTGCTCGCCGCTTACCTCTGAACCTCACATCTCGCTACGCGGGATGCGAAGCGTGTCCGCCCTTGCCGAGGCTGCGCGGGTCGTCGTACTCGTCCGCGATGGACTTGTTCGTGCGGTCGCTCATCCCCCAGACCGCAACCAGCGTTTTGACGTCCGGCTTCCGTTCTTTACAATGACGGGTCATGACGCACCGCCGCACTCCCTCGACCGAATCGCATCTCCCGCCCTCTGCGCCCCTTCGCGCGAGCGCCGTGGACCCGCACACGGCACCATGAGCACACCCTCCGACGGCGTCTTCCGTTCGCTACGCAACTACAACTACCGCGTGTGGGCATCGGGCGCGATCGTCTCGAACGTCGGCACATGGATGCAGCGCACCGCGCAGGACTGGCTGGTCCTTACCGGGCTCACGCACCACAGCGCGGCCGCCGTCGGCATCGTGATGGGGCTGCAGTTCGGTCCGCAGTTGCTGTTTCTGCCGTGGTCCGGCTATGCCGCCGACCACTTCAACCAGCGCAAGCTGCTCATGGCCACGCAGGCCACGCTCGGCACGCTCGCGCTTCTGCTCGGCGTGCTGACCATCACCGGTGTCGTGCAGCTCTGGCACGTCTATCTGTTCGCGTTTTTGTTCGGCTGCACGACCGCCTTCGATTCGCCGGTGCGCCAGACCTTCGTTTCGGAACTCGTCCCCGACCGCGACCTCGCCAATGCCGTCGGACTCAACTCCACTTCGTTCAACGCGGCGCGCATGGTCGGGCCGGCCGTCGCGGGCGTCGTCATCGCCTCGGTCGGCGTGGGATGGGCGTTCGTGCTCAACGGGCTCTCGTTCGTCGCGGTGCTGATCTCGCTCACGCGTCTGCGCAGCAGTGAACTGCGCGTGCGCGAACGCGCGCGTCCCTCGCGCGGCAGCATGACCGCGGGCTTTCGCTACGTGTGGGCGCGCCCCGACCTCAAAGCGATGCTGGTCATACTCGCGCTGATCGGCACGTTCGGCCTGAACTTCCCGATTTTCATCTCGACGATGGCCGTGCGCGTCTTCAATACGAACGCGGGCGGTTACGGCTTGCTGTCGTCGCTGATGGCGGTCGGCACCGTGATCGGCGCGCTGTCCGGCGCACGGCGCAGCATGCCGCACTTCAAACAGCTGGTGTGGGCCTCCGCTCTGTTCGGCGCGGGTTGCCTGCTCGCCGCCATTGCGCCCAGATATGGGTGGTTCGGCGCGGCGCTCGTGCCGATCGGCATCGCCGCACTGACGCTCACCACGACGACCAACAGTCTCATGCAGCTCTCCACCGAGCCCGCGATGCGCGGCCGCGTGCTGGCGATCCGCCTGGCCGTGGTGCTCGGCGGCACGCCCATTGGCGCGCCGATCGTCGGCTGGGTGGCGGACCATTGGGGGCCCCGCTGGGCGCTCGTGGTGGGCGCGGCTTCGGGCATCGCGGCGGCCGTCGTGGCAGTGCGCGCGATGCGCCGCGAGGCGCATCTTCATGCCGGGCTGCCGTCCGACGCGCCGTCCGATGCGCCGGACCGGCAGAAACAGGATGCGCCCTGAAAGGGTGTGTCCTGAAACGCAGCGCTGTTGTGCTGAACTATTGCGCTGAACGCCAGCCGGCGTAGGTCATCTGTCCCGCATCGGGCACCCACGCATCGAGCGTAGTCCAGCCGTAGTACGCATCGTCGATACCGGGGATTGGCGTCGGCGTCATCATCTTCAGGCCGTGCTGGCCGGCCCGATACGCTTCATGCGGCCAGAACACCGGCATCGCATGGCGCGCGCTCAGCGCATCGCGTAGCGGCATGGGACCATTCTCGTCGGCGACGACGTCGCACTGTGCAGCCCAGTCATGCGCATCCCACGCGACGAATACACCGGCCCGCCCCTCCTGATCCAGCGTCAGCACCGCGTTCTGTTCCGGCCGCCAGTAATACTCGACGATGCGCTCGCGTACGACGATACGTTCAAGCTCTTCGCGCGTATTGGGCAGCGTATAAATCGCCCCCACGCCATGCACGCCGATCGGACCGCGCCGGGCAAAATACTTTTGCCTGGCTTCTGCCAGCACGCGCGAAAGCTTGCGCGTCATGGCCGGGTCGCTCTTCTTCAGATAGAAGTCGATCAGGCCTGCATTGAAGGCTTCCACCGCACGCGATTCATCTGCGGTACCGGTGAGCAAAATCTTCGCGCAGTCCATCTCCGGCACCGCGGAGAGGAACTGAATCCCATCGCATCCGGGCATCTCGTAGTCCACCACGAGCGCGGCGATCCCTTCGAAACGCGCCGCGTCGGCCATCAGATCGTCGCCGACCGCATTGCCGCCGCGCTTCTCGAACTCCGACCACGGGCGCCCCGACAGCGAGCGCAACGCGCCATCCCGTTGCGCCTGCAACGACACCCAGGCGAGCGCTTCATGGGGATCCGCATAAAAACGATGCATGGCCGAATTGGGCAACAGACCACGCACAGCGTGAAGAAAATCGACGCTGTCGTCGACGAAAACCGTGGACACGGGGTAATACACCGGTTGTCTAACAATCGAACTCATGGTCGCCTCGGAAGATGCGGCCCAATGCGTCTCGCATAGGCAAAAGCCTGTGTTTCTACATCGGGTGGAAAGCGCTCCGATTATGCGGTGACTCCATGTTGTCCGGCAACCGGCATACCGGCAATCGCGCATGAAATGATCGATTTAGCAACTCGCTTCGGGTGCCTCATACGTCATCTCATGCGTCGTGCATCGATGCGTCGAGGCCGCTCCCTTTAACCCGTCCTGAGCACGAGCAATGCAGGCCAGAATGAGCGCACGTCCTGGCAACAGGACATGCGCGGCTGCCGCACGCAGCCCCCAACCGGAGCATCACTATGTACGCACGCGAAACCATCCCCTCCGCGCTCACCCGCAACACGGCACACCAGTTGTCCGGCCAAATCATGGAAGCCACAACGAACAAGACGTTTCACCACGTCATCGATATCTATCTAAAGGATTCGAACGCGTTTATGAATACTTATTTCGCCCGCTATTTCGAATGGCAAGGCATCTGCCGCGAGCGCTGGTTTCACGAGTGCATCGACAACAATCTGCTTGCGGCCGGCGGCGTCTTCGTCACCAAACGCGCGCACCAGGAGTATGTGGAAGAAACGTTTCCGTTTCAGCGCGTCGATTGTTATCTGAACACGTATCAGGTGCGGCAGTGCTCGGCCTACCTCGTGTTCCGTTTCTGCGTCGAGGGACGCCCCGTCTCGCTCGGCTATCAGCAGATCCTGTTTGCGGGTACCGATAAACGCATACGGCGCTTTCCTCCCGGCATCATCGAACGCGTGAAAGCGTATGAGCTGATTCTGCCGTCGGGTACGAACTAACCGGCAAACCTGCGTCCCGTCGGCCAACGGCGGGTGCGTCCCGGCACGTCGCGCAATGCGCGGTCTGCCGGGGAGCCCGGCTCGGGCAGGCGCAACGTGAAGGTCGTATGGACGCCGGGCGCCGACTCGCAGGCGATCGTGCCGCCCAGCGCTTCGGCCACGCGCCGGCAAAACGCGAGGCCCATGCCGGTGCCGCGGCCCCATGACTTCGTCGAGAAGAACGGATCGAAAATGCGCGGCAGGACATCGGCGGGAATGCCGGGACCGGTGTCGCGAAACGTCAGCACGCAAAAACCATCGCGGCCGTACGCGCCGATTTCCACGCGTCCCTGGCCCGCGTTGCTGTGAATCGCGTAGAACGCATTCTTGAGCAGGTTGAAGAGCACGAACACCACGAGCGAATCCGTGCCGGAAAAGTGCAGCGTCGCGTCGATGGCTTCGACATTGACGAGTTCGCGCTCGCCCGGACGAAACGGGTAACGTTCGAGCGCGGTGTCCACGCACGAACGGATCGACCAGCTCTGGAAGTCATGCCGGTCGAGCCGGTCGAGCGTGAGCGAGGCGAGCGACATTTCGACCACGGTGCTGGTGCTATCCACCTGACGGCGGATCGACGCAGGCAGCGACGAGAGCCGCTCGGACTGGCCCGGATAGAAACCGTCCTCGCAGAGCCGATGCTGCACGGCCAGTTGATAGCCACGCATCAATTCGGGCAGAACGTTGCCGATTTCTTCGGCATGCATACCGATTGCCGCGAGCGGTGTTGCCACCTCGTGCGCGACCGAGGCCGCGATCAGATAGGGCCGCATGAGGCCGTAACGCACGATCGTCACCGCGAGAATGCCGAGACTCACGGCGATGAAGACCGCCCCCACCGGATAGAACTCCACGCCGTAATTGACCGCGTAATCGCTGACGGCAAGGCAGTAAAAGCACAGACTCACGAGACACAGATCGAGCAGTCTGCGGCGCCCGGCAACCGGTGAGCGGCGGCGTGCCACGATCAGCAGCCAGCCGCAGCGCGCCGCGAGCAGCACGGTCTGCGCGACATGCAGCGGATGCAGCAGACCGGCGCGCGGATATTTGCCGAAGAAGAACGTGCCGTATCCGTCCACGATGAGCGGCGTGAAAAACAGCAACAGGGCCAGCAGGAAACTCAAGGCGTACGAAGCAGTCAGCCACGGCCGCTCGCCGTGGTGGGCCGTGACCTCGATGACGAAGTGATAAAACGTCGTCGGCAAAAAAAGAATAAAGAGATAGCCGAGCCTGACGAGCTGCGCCGCCAGATGCGGATCGGCGGTCTGAAACAGAAAGGCCCATACGCCCTGCCAGATGAAGGTGGTCGCGCACATCAGCGCAAACGGCACGGAAATGCGCGTCACCCCCTCAGTGAGCAGGACATAAACACCGAATCCGAAAAACTGCGCACAGACAAATGCGGGCAAGATCGAATACATAAATTCGTCGCGTAGGTTTTTTCACGCTGAACCCCAAGCTGGGGATTATCGCCGGGAATCCGGATGGCGAGGTTGAAACAGCCAAAGCGAAGCGCGATCTATGCGTAGCAAATCAGTTCCGGCGGTGACGTCGCTCACGCGGCAATGCTGGCACCCGCCGTCCTCCTGCAATAATATGCACGCGCGGCACTTCGCCACTTCCTCATCGACGCCACCCGAAACCTCATGAAAACCCTGTTCTACTACCCCAGTACCGCGAGCATGGCCGTGCATATCCTGCTCGAGGAGATCGGCCAGCCGTTCGAACTGAAGCTCGTCGACCGCACGAAGGACGAGCAGAAAACCGCGGAGTATCTGAAGCTCAATCCGAACGGCGTGATCCCGGTGCTCGTAGACGGCGATCTCGTGCTCTACGAATCCGCCGCGATCTGCCTGCATCTCGCCGATACGCATCCTGAGCACGGGCTCGTCCCCGCGCTCGGCACGCCCCAGCGGGCGACGTTCTACAAATGGCTCATGTGGCTCACGAACACGCTGCAGGCAAGCCTGCTCGCGTACTTCTATCCGGAGCGCTGGGTCGACGCCGGCAACGCCGCAGGCGCCGCCCAGGTGAAGGCCCATGCCGAAGCAAAAATCGTCACGCTCATCGATCAACTCGAAACGCAGTTGGCCGCTTCCGGCGGCCCCTGGCTGCTCGGCGACACCTATAGCGCGCTCGATCCGTATGCCCTGATGCTCTGCCGCTGGACCCGCGGCCAGCAACGTCCGGCGCGCACGCTTACGCTGCTCGGCGCTTATCTGCAGCGCATGCTCGCGCGCCCGGCCGTTGCGCGCGTGTACGAGAAAGAGCAGATCGCCCAGCCGCTCGTGTAAGCCGCGAGCGGCGACCGCGCGCCAATCCGTTTTCCCCTTTTTTATGGAGTTATTGCAGTGATTGAACCGGGTACCGTATTCAAGGACAACCTCGCCCGCCTGCCTTCCATCGACGGCATCGAGCGCATCGATCTCGTCGACGGCCAGGGCACGGTCGTGGCAACGATCGAAAACATGCCGGGCAAGCAAGGCTCGCTGGCCGTTTACCACTACCTCAAGACGGCTTTCGGCACGCTCGACGCGCGCGCGGCCGAACACGGCCTCGCCGTGTTTGCCGAGCACACGGCCGATGCACGCAATCGTCCCGGCGCGCATCCGAACGTCGATCGCCTGTTCGCCATCGCAGACGGCGCCGCAGCCCTGCGCATCGAGGTCGTAGCGGCCGCCTGAGCCCGCTCGCACGCTCTGCCGCGACGCGTTCCGGACCTGCCGGATTCGCGTCGCTTTCCCCTCGCGCCGCGACCGCGACCCATACAGGGGCCAATACCGCGGCCAATGCGGCAATGCGCCGCAGCTTCTCCGTCCACACAACCGGTCAGTGTTACCGGGAACAAACAACAAATTAAGGGTTAACGCCTATCCCCAGCGATTTAGAACGATCTAAAATGCCGCTTTAGATCGATCTAAATCGCTAATCCGACCCCAACATGACTGATTCCGCAAACCAGAACGCAGTGCGCCGCATCGTCGGCGTGATCGAACCCGGCTACGCCGACTACGCCACCGAGCGACGCGTGCTCGACCCGATCGGCGCCGAAGTGCGCCCGCTGCACTGGAACGGCGACCGCGCTGTGCTGCTCAAGCAACTCGAAGAAGTGGACGCCGTGCTCGTGCGCGACGTGCCGCTGAACGCCGAAGCCATCAGCCACATGAAGCCGGGCGCGGGCATCGTGCGTTACGGCGTGGGCGTCGATACCGTCGATCTCGCCGCGGCAACGGCGCGTGGCGTCATCGTCGCGAACGTCCCGCACTACGGCGCGGACATCGAAGTCGCCGATCACGCGATGGCGCTCACGCTCGCGCTGGTGCGCCGCATCGTGTCGCGCCATCAGCAGGTGGTCGACGGCCAGTGGAACATCGGCCAGCGCGAACCGATTTATCGCATCGCCGGCAGCACGCTCGGTCTCGTCGGCTTCGGCAAGATCGCCCGCGCCTACCTGACCCGCATGCGCGGTTTCGGCATCGGCGAAGTGCTCGTCTACGATCCGTTCGTGTCGCAAGCCGATCTGGAGAAGCTCGGCGCACGCGGCGTCGAACTCGACGAACTGTTCAGCCAGGCCCAGATCATTTCGCTGCACGCGCCGGCTACCGCCGAAAACCGTCACCTCGTGAACGCGCGCACGCTTGGCCTGATGCGCGCCGACGCCTGCCTCATCAACACGTCGCGCGGCGGTCTCGTCGATACCGACGCGCTCACGAAAGCACTCGAAGCGAAGCAGATTTTCGGCGCCGGTCTCGACGTGCTCGAATCGGAGCCGCCGGCGGCCGACCACCCGCTCAAGAAGCTGTCGAACGTGATCCTGACCGATCACATGGGCTGGTACTCCGAAGCGAGCGTCGCCAACCTGCAGGAAGGCGCGGCAAAGGCGGCCCTCGAAATCTTCACGACGGGCACCCCCACCAACTGGGTCAACCGGCCGGCCGCCTGAAGCGGACGCAGGGCCAGGAGCGCGAGATGAGCGATACGGACACAACGGCAGCGGCAGGCACGGCACAAAGCAATGGCTTCCGGCTCGATGGCCGCGTGGCCCTCGTCACCGGCTCCAGCCAGGGCATCGGCTTCGCACTCGCGACGGCGCTTGGCCAGGCGGGCGCCCGCGTCGTCATCAATGCGCAGAATCCCGAGCGCGTGAGCGCGGCGGCGGCGGCGCTGCGCGCGCAGGGCATCGATGCGTTCGGCGTGCCGTTCGACGTGCTCGACGAAGCGGCCGTGGCCCAAGCCGTCGCACAGATCGAGCGCGACATCGGCGCCGTCGACATCCTGGTCAACAACGTCGGCATCCAGATCCGCAAGGCGCTCGAGGAATTCAGCACGGTCGAGTGGCATCGGATCATCGATACCAATCTGACGTCGGCTTTCCTCGTGAGCAAGCACGTCGTGCCCGCGATGATCGCGCGCCGACGCGGCAAGATCATCAACACCTGTTCGCTGATGAGCGAGCTCGGCCGCTATTCGACCGCGCCGTACGCCGCGAGCAAGGGCGGCCTGAAGATGCTCACGCGCGGCATGTGCGTCGACTGGGCCCGGCACAACATTCAGGTCAACGGCATCGCGCCCGGTTATATCCGCACGGAACTGACGCGCCCGCTCGTCGACGACGCGAAGTTCTCCGAGTGGCTCGTGGCGCGCACCCCGGCCGGACGTTGGGGCGAAGTGCAGGAACTGGGCGGCGCCGCGGTGTTTCTCGCGTCCCCCGCTTCGGATTTCATCAACGGACAGGTCATTTACGTCGATGGCGGCATCACGGCGGCGATCTGACCGGCAGGCGCAACCGGTCAAAACGAACGGGCTTAACGGACAGGCTTAACGCATGACCACATTGAACGACGTAGCCAAACTGGCGCGCGTGTCCCGCGCGACGGTGTCGCTGGTGTGCCGCGACAGCCCGCTCGTGGCGGAGAAAACGCGCCAGCGGGTCAAAGAGGCGATGCAGGCGTGCGGTTATATCTACAATCGCACCGCCGCGAGTTTGAGGTCGTCGCGCACGAACACGGTGGGCCTGATCGTGCCGGAAATCAGCAACCCGATCTACGGCGACATTCTCGCCGGCATCGAAGCCGCGCTCGAACCGCTCGGCAAACTGGTTTTCCTCGCGAGCACGGGCGAATCGCTGACGCGGCAGAACCACTTCCTGCAGCGCATGCTGGAAATCAAGGTCGACGGGCTGATCCTGAGCGGCGCGACGGGCACGACGGCGAGCGCCGTCGAATTGTGTCTCGCGGCGAGCGTGCCGGTCGTGCAGGTGCTGCGCCAATTTGATTCGGTTGACCTCGATTACGCAGGCACCGATAATCCGCGCGGCTTCCAGTCAGCGACCGAACATCTGCTGCAACTGGGCCACCGGCGCATCGCCTATCTCGGCAGCGCGGTAGCGGTGAGTGTCAGCAGCGAGCGCGAGAACGGATACCGGCGCGCGTTGACGGCCGCCGGCATCGAGCCCGACGAGCGTTACGTGCTGAGCTGCCCGCCGCGTTACAACGACGCCGCGCGCGCCGCCTTGACGCTGTTGCGGCTCGAAGCGCCGCCCACCGCGATCGTCTGTTTCAACGACGTGATCGCGTGCGGCGCCACGCTCGGCATCTACGAGCTGGGTCTCGAGCCCGGCAAGCAGGTATCGGTGATCGGTTTCGACGACATCGAAACGGCAGGCAGTTGGCGCCCCGCGCTCACGTCCATGTCGATCGGCGCGCGCGAAATCGGTCATGACGCGGGCACGCTGCTCGCCGAACGGATCGCCGGCAGCAGGACGGAACGAAAAGTGGTATTGAGCGAAGCAAAACTCGTCGAGCGCAATTCATGTGCGCCCTTATCAACGACCGTTAAAGAACTGAAATGAACTCCTTGAATATCGCCGGACACGAAGCCGGTCAACTGGATGTCGTCACGTTCGGCGAAGCGATGAGTCTGTTCATCGCGAACGAACCCGGCCCGCTCGAAGCGGTGTCGAGTTTCAGCCGCGCCACGGCCGGGGCGGAACTGAACGTCGCCACGGGGCTCGCGCGCCTCGGTCACCGGGTCGGCTACATCACGCGCTTCGGCAACGATTCGCTCGGCCGCCAGTTGCTGGCCGCGATCGAACGCGAAGGCATCGACGCCTCGCGCGTCACGATCGACGGTGCGTATCCGACCGGCTTCATGTTCAAGTCGCGCGTGACCGACGGCTCCGATCCCGCGATCGAATATTTTCGTCGCGGCTCGGCCGCCAGCCATATGTCGGTGGCGGACTTCGCGCTCGACTATTGCCGCGCAGCGCGCGTGCTGCACCTCACGGGGATCAGCCCGGCACTCTCGCCTTCGGTGCGCGAACTCGCGGTCCATGCCGCCGACACGATGCGCGCGGCGGGCAAGTTCGTGTCGTTCGATCCGAACCTGCGGCCGCGCCTGTGGGCAAGCGTTGACGAAATGGTCGCGTGCCTGAACGGCCTCGCCGCGAAGGCCGATCTGGTGCTGCCCGGCGTTGCCGAAGGCCGCATCCTGACCGGCTACAACGAGCCCGAAGACATCGTGAAGTTCTACCTCGACCTCGGCGTGCGCGCCGTCGTCGTGAAGCTCGGCCCTGAAGGCGCCTGCTTCGGCACCGACTCGGGCATCCGCCGGATCGTGAGCACGCCGGTGCCGAAGGAACGCGTGGTCGACACCGTGGGCGCAGGCGATGGCTTTGCCGTCGGCGTGCTGAGTGGACTGCTCGACAACGAAAACCTGGACGCAGCCGTGTTCCGCGGCAATGCGATCGGCGCGCGCGTCGTCCAGTTCCCCGGTGACTCGGACGGTCTTCCGACCCGCGCCGAACTGGCCGCGAACGGATCCGCATCCTGACTCCCGGGCAACCTGGAAGGAACTCCTTTAATCATGACCATGGCGTCTCCAAAGAACCTACTGACATACACGGCGCAGCGCAGTATCGAACTGCTGATGGCGCTCGATCTCGCGCTGATCGTCATCATCGTGTTTTCGAACGTCGTCGCCCGCTACTGCTTCAGCAGCGGCTTCGACGGCGCCGAAGAACTCTCGCGCCTGCTGTTCGTATGGCTCGTGTTCCTCGGCTCCATCCTCGCGCTGCGCGACCGTGCGCACCTCGGCATGGAACTCGTGCAGGCGCTGTTGCCGCGCGGGCTGCGCCGCATCTGCTCGGTGATTACGCACCTGCTGATGCTGTACGCGCTCTGGCTGTTCTTCTACGGCAGTTGGCACCAGACCGTCATCGGTCTGCACAACTACTCAACCGTGCTGCACTACCCGACCGCCTTGATGGCCAGCGCGGGCCTCGTCTGCGCGGCCTCGATGATGCTGATCGTCGCGCTCAATCTGGTGCGTGTCCTCATCAATAGCCCGAAGGCGCAAGTGGCCGGCGACCCGAACCCGGACCTGCTCCCCGTCGAAGCACTGCACGGCAATAATCAGAACGCTGGGAGAAATCCGTGATCAGCATCGTCGTTTTCCTGGGCTCGCTGCTGGGCCTGATGATCCTTGGCATGCCGGTGGCATTCGCGCTCGTCCTGACCGGCGTCGCGCTGATGTACCAGCTCAACTTCTTCGACGCCCAACTGGTCGCGCAGAACATGCTGGCCGGCGCCGACATCTATCCGCTGATGGCCGTGCCCTGCTTCCTGCTCGCCGGCGAGCTGATGAACGCGGGCGGCATCTCGCGGCGCATCATCGATCTCGCCGCTAGCCTCGTCGGTCACATTCGCGGCGGCCTCGGTTTCGTCGCGATCGGCGCGTCGCTGCTGCTCGGCAGCTTTTCCGGCTCCGCGCTCGCCGATACGGCCGCCGTCGCCACGCTGCTGATCCCGATGATGCGCGACAACGGCTACCCCGTGCCGCGCTCGGCGGGTCTGATTGCCGCCGGTGGCGTGATCGCGCCGATCGTGCCGCCGTCGATGCCGTTCATCATCTTCGGCGTCGCGACCAACACGTCGATCAGCGGCCTCTTCATGGCCGGTATCGCACCGGCGCTGCTGCGCGCAGGCGGCCTCACCGCGATGTGGTGGTGGCTCGCACGCGACATGACCACGGCCGTTCAGCCGCGTCAGACGTGGAAGCAACGCGGCCAGGCGCTCGTCAGTTCGCTGTGGGCGCTGGTGCTGCCGGTGCTGATCGTCGGCGGCCTGCGTCTGGGCTGGTTCACGCCGACCGAAGCGTCGGCCGTCGCGGCCGTCTACGCGCTGTTCGTGAGCCTGTTCATCTACCGCGAACTCAAGTTCCGCGATCTGCTGCCCTTGTTGATCAAGGCGGCGCGCACCACGAGCGCGGTCATGTTCCTGGCGGCGGCGGCATTCGTCGTGTCGTACATGGTGACGCTGGCCGACCTGCCGTCGCAGATCATCGACCTGCTCGGTCCGGTGATGGGCTACCCGCGTCTGCTGATGGCCGCCGTGATGGTGCTGCTGCTCGCCGTCGGCGCCGTGATGGACCTGACGCCGACGATCCTCGTGCTCGGCCCCGTGCTCGTGCCGCTGATGCTCAAGGCCGGCGTCGACGCCACCTATTTCGGCGTGATGTTCATCCTGGTCGGCACGCTCGGCCTGATTCACCCGCCGGTGTGCACGGTGCTCAACGTCGTGTCGAGCATCGCGAAGATTTCGCTGGAAAACGCGACCAAGGGCGTCTGGCCGTTCCTGCTCGTGGAAGCCGTGCTGGTGTTCCTGTTCGTCGCTTATCCGCAGTTCATTACGGTGCCGATGCACTGGCTCCATTGATATCCGTGTGCTGCAAATCTGTTCGTTGTGTGTTAACTGAGAGGAGACCCTCGTGAAGGCAAAGCAATTCAATCTGAAGAAGATTTCCCGCCGTGCATTCGGCACGACCGTGGCAGGCGCGCTGATGAGCGTGTTCGTTGGCGCGACGGCTCTGACCGCCGCTCCGGCCGCCGAGGCCGCCAACTACAACATGCACATCATTCGTTTCGGCTACGGCCTCGCGACGGACAGCACGCAAGGCCGTGCAGCCCAGTTCTTCGCGCAGGACCTGTCCAAGCGCACCGGCGGCAAGCTGAACATGAAGACGTTCGGCAACGCCAGCCTCGGTAGCGACGACCAGATGCAGAACGCCCTGATCGGCGGCAGCCAGGAAATGATGGTCGGTTCGACCACGACGCTCGTCGGCATCGTCGACGACTTCGGCGTGTATGACCTGCCGTTCCTGTTCTCGAACGAAAAAGAAGCCGACGCGGTCCTCGACGGTCCGATCGGCCAGCGTCTGCTCGACTCGCTGCAGAAGAAGGGTCTCGTCGGCATCGTCTACTGGGAAAACGGCTTCCGTGACCTGACGAACTCGAAGCACCCGATCAACACGATGGCTGACATGCAAGGCGTCAAGCTGCGCGTGATGCAGAACCCGATGTACATCGACATGTTCAAGGGCATGGGCGCCAACCCGGTTCCGCTGTCGTTCTCCGAGCTGTTCACGGCGATGGAGTCGCACACGGTCGACGGTCAGGAAAACCCGATCAACACGATCCTGTCGAACAAGTTCTACGAAGTCCAGAAGTACCTGACGATCACGAACCACGTCTACACGCCGTTCATCGTGCTGGCCAGCAAGCAGTGGTGGGACAAGCTGAACCCGGACGAGCAGGCTGCGATCATGGCGTCGGCCCGCGATGCACGCGACTTCCAGCGCAAGGACAACCGTGCTGAAAACGCTCACGCGCTGGCCGACCTGAAGGCGAAGGGCATGCAGGTTTCCGTGCCGGCGCCGGCTGAACTGGCCAAGATGCGCGCTGCCGCCAGCCCGCAAGTGGCGAAGTTCGCGGCCCAGAGCCCGTCGCACGCTCAACTGGTCAAGGACATCCAGACCCAACTGGCCACGCTGCGCGGCGGCAAGTAATCTACGGTTTTCTCAGTCGTACTTCGAGAAAGACTTTCGGCGACATCGCAAGATGTCGCCGTTTTTTTTGGCTCAGAATGGAAAGGACTGCCGATCAGTCGCCGACGGCCGAAAGCGTTTGCGCGACCACCACACGATCGCGCCCACTCAGTTTCGCGTCATAGAGACTCGCATCGGCCCGTTGCAGCCACGCCGTGTAATCGCGCATGGACGGGTCGCATTGCGCGACGCCGACGCTGATCGTGCACGGACACACGGCGTCGTCGCGCAACGCGGCTTCGCGCACCGTCGCGACGAGCCGCCCGGCTAGCGCGCACGCTTCGGGCAGTGTCACGCCGGGCAACACGATGCCGAACTCTTCGCCACCGTAGCGGCCGATCTGTGCGTCTTCGCGAAAGTGCTCGCACAGCATCTGCGAGAACGCCACCAGCGCGGCGTCGCCGGCCGGATGGCCGCGCGTGTCGTTGACGCGCTTGAAGTGATCGAGATCGACGAGTATCAGCGAGGACGCATAGGCGCTCTGCGAGCGGCGCTGGAACTCTTGCGCGAGCACGCCTTCCCAGGTGCGGCGATTGAGGAGGCCGGTCAGGCCATCGGTGCGGCTCAGGCGTTCGAGCGTGCGCGTCTGTTGCGCGAGTTGCTGCGAGATCCGGTAGGTGGACCAGCCAAGCGCGAGCGGGTAAATCACGAAAAACGGCAGGCAGGCCAGAATGGTCGCCATGCTCGACATCGGTTCGAACGCGAATCCGAGCAGCAGCACCCCCACCGCATACCCCACCCCATGCGCGAACGCACCGCGCAGGAACAAGCGCAGGCCGCCTGCCGCGATGTTGTCCATGCTGAGCATCACGAGAATCACCACGCAAGGCAGCACGTTCAGGCGCATCGCGGCGACCCAGAAACCGCCCAGCAGCGCATCGACCATCAGATTGGCGCGCTCGCCGCGATACGGCACTTCCCAGGCCAGAGCGGCGCGCCGCGCGACGTGCGGCCAGATGAAACCGTGAAACACCAGCAGCGCCCATAGCGCGACGCCGCGCTGCTGCTGCGCGAACACGGATGCGACGCAGAAGAATCCGAGCCCGAGTCCTGCGATCCGCAGACGGTAAACACGCTCGACAAAACGTTTGCCTTTACCGGCAGACGGATTCGTTGCCGCGCTGGTTGCCGCACTTGTTGCGTGACTTTCCACTGCCGCGCTTCCCCGGATATCTATTTTTAGGTAGGCCGTATTGTGCCACCGGTTCCCCCTGTAGTCTGCTTCTGATCGCTTTCCGCTAAAATCGCGGCACGCGCGATCTTTTCTTCGCCCCCCATTCACTCCTCTGCTGTTTGCCACCCGGGCCGGGCCGCCGCATGGCCCCGTCCGCAGGCGCGAGAACCCCACATGACGACCCCATCCCCCGCCACGCCCTTCAGCGCGCTGCCGCTCGCGCCCGCCATGCTCGAGAACCTCACCCGGCTCGGCTACCTCGAGATGACGCCGATCCAGGCCGAAAGCCTGCCGATCGCGCTCGCCGGGCAGGACCTCATCGCCCAGTCGAAGACCGGCAGCGGCAAGACGGCGGCGTTTTCGCTGGGCCTGCTCACGCGCCTCGACGTGCGCCGCCA